>Ga0307515_10008620_pt1 | contig 19845 bp, 4 predicted proteins | sample 17_EM_MG_FD_194513 | JGI IMG/M metagenome (GOLD analysis project Ga0307515, IMG submission 194513) | Populus trichocarpa ectomycorrhiza microbial communities from riparian zone in the Pacific Northwest, United States - 17_EM | ecosystem: Host-associated > Plants > Roots > Unclassified | place... | reverse complement strand
GGTATGATGGGGTTGGGGGGCGGGATGCAGCGGGGGAGTCGGGGTCGGGGAGCTGGTGTTGGCCGGGGCGGCGGGGGTGGGGGGTCGAGGGCTCGAGGGAGAGGCGTGAAAGGGCGCTATGGGATGCGTCGGCGGCGTCGTTGCCATGCTGCCGGTGGACCGCCTCGTTGCTGTCGTCCTCGTCGTCCGTTTCCTCCGCTGCGTCGTCCTCGTCATCGTCGCCGTCGCCGTCGTCGTCGCGGACTGCCCTCTTCCCCTTATTCGTCCTGCAGATTTCCGTGAACGTACAAGAGATCCCCACGTCCTTGCACGCGCGACACGGCGGCCGCGCCGTCTTGCTCTTCAGCGAGCACCGCTTCTTCACCTGCCGACACGCCGTGCAGGCTTTGAACTTCCGCTCCTGCACCGGCATCAGCTCCATCCACGCCCGCTGGACGCTCCCCGGCGCCGGGCCCGCGAGACAGGGCTCCCGTCCATGCTTCCCGTGCCCGCCGTCTCGCTCCCTCTCCCACTCCTCGGCGCACTCATCGCATGGCCCCTCCGCGGTCCCGTCGTCGAGGTAGGAGCAGGGCCGGTGGAGGCACTGGCAGCGCAGACACGCGTCTTTAACGGTTGGAGGGGTTATCAGTTCGCAGTGGGCATCTTCCATCACGCAATATGTGCAGGGATAGCTCCCGTCGACCAACTGTAGAGGACAGGTTGTGTTGTTCGCCCTGCAGATCTTGCAGCCACGCGCGGCGGGGTGGTGACGCAGATCGGATACCAGGCCGAGCGGGTCCGGGATGGCGGGGAGCTGGGTGCTGAGGTCCTGGTCCTGGCCCTGGTTCTGGTTCTGGCGGCGATTGTGGTGGTGGTCAGAGGGCGAAGCATGAGATGGACCAGCTCCACCTTCATCATCCTCACCGCCATTGAGGAAGCCGTTCTCGTGTGCGTAGGCGTCACCGTCGCCCGCATCTGGAATGCTGTCTGCGCACTGCTGCAGCACCTGGCGCGCCTTCCACGATGCGAAGCGGAACTTGGCGATCAGGCTCGGCTCCTTCTGGCTCTCCTCGCTCGAGTTGCCGATGGCCTCCGCTTTCCCGTTCACCGTAGAGAGTTTACGCTTCTTGGGTGCTGCGGGCCGGCGCCGCTCATCGGCAGGGTCGTAGGTGCCACTCTCATCGTGGTCGTACCACGTTTGTGGAATGTTCAGTCCACTGCGGGCGGTTGCACGGAGCGTGTATTTGCACTCTGCCGCTGGAGGGTTGCTGGAGGATGCTGGGCTGGGATGACTTGCGGGGCTGGTGGGCGCGGGAGAAGCTTCGTCCTGAGGTTGGATGGGCAAAGAGCTCGGCCCGCGATGGTCTAGATAGGAGAGGATGTCGGTATTATAATCGTCCGTGGTGAGATCGAAATCGAAATTTAGTTGTGAGTCAGAAACGCTCCCGAAGAGAGGTTGGCCATGAGTGTGAGGTGCTTCGCCTGAGTTGAACTGGTGGTCAACTTGGTAGTCATCCTGGTAATCATGTTGGTAATCTTCATGATAGCTATCATGATAGTCACCGTGAGAGCCATAGGCTTGGGGGAAGCCTTCTCGGTCGAACGCGGAAAAGACTTGGTTTGACGGGGAATGGAAAGGAGATTGAAGAGTGTCGGTCATCGTGGTGGACATTTTTGAGACCAGGATGATCGTTAGGGAATATTGAGACTAGATAAAAGCATAAGGAAGATTACTTCTGCTCGGTAGAGATGATATGGCTTTGGATGAGAGCCTGGCAAGTCATTCACTGGTAACGAAGTAGAGAATCGAAGTTAAGACTCAAGAACGAAACCCAAGCGCACGTTATAATTTAACCTAATAAGCTCGGCGTGTTGAGGAGACGTTATGAAGTGAAGCGTATTACGATGCAAGGCGCGATACGTGGGATGTTGAGGTTGGTGTGGAGAAGTCATCGGTCGACCATCACGCAAGAGAGCATGAGCGGTCGAAGAGGTGAAGAATAAGTAGGCGCATGTTGGAAAGATGAACGCTTAAGTGGTGAGCTGAAGTGAAGTGAGCTAATAGCCGTTGCATTTAAATCAAGATGAGTTACCTGAGAAATGAAAGCAGGATGATAAGCAGTCTTTATTGATTGGAGGTTTTGTGCTCAACCTCTCTTTTTACTGTGAATGGCTTTGGGATAATCTTATTGTTCACCAAGTTCGCCTTCACCTTCATCCCCTGATATCTCTCACCTCTAAGCCTTGTACGAGACTCACGAGAGCTACTCAATGCACTCTTGAACTAGTAATGAGGGACTTACCATCACGCTGACTCCCGAGGGACATCTTGCTCAAAATCAGGGCTCGCCAGGCTTTTAGATATTCGAAACCTAAACCTTGCGTTATGTAGGATTCAAACGCTTGGTGCGGCGCTCTAGATGCGGGAAGGAATGTGTAGCGCAGATACATGTTTCTTTAGGGATTCGGCACGACAAATATATCTACTTCACAGTGCCGATTTCAAACGGTCACGAAATAATAAAAGGACTCTAAATTCAAATAAGCACACATCATCTAGAACATTACGATTTCCTTACCCGTTCCCCAGTGGCATTGATGTCAGAGGGTGCGGTCGGGCGCAAGAGGAAAACGACGAACTCGAGCACATCGTGGCTGATTGGAGTCTAGCCGATGAGAGTGTCTGGCGGTGTCATGTTCATATCCTTTAACGACCGGGAATAATTGAAGTGGGCGTGGGAGCGGTTGATAACATTAAAGAACTGAACAGCCCTTAAGGAATTTCTATTATAATCCGAAGAATTTAAACGGAACAGACCTCAGAGGGCCAGGCTTCTTGTTTAGGCTCCCCAATCGCCACTTCAAGGCTCCTATCCCAGCGTTCATTCCACTCCTCATTTTTACAACCGGAAACTACGCTAGGGTCTGCTCCATGCTCTTGTAAAAGCGCAACTACACCCTCTCGTCAATTCCGGTGGTTAGCGCTTTTGATTAAGCCACCAACTAACACGAATTCAGTCTCTCTGGCTTGGCAGCTGAATATCAGAAAGAGACTGCCGAATAACCTCACCTGATAGTTAGTTTAAAGCTTTTCGACGCCTCTGCCAGTCGCATTATAATTAGGTGGGGTGGTGGACTCCACGCGGTAAGAAACCTGACTTAGGAAGTCCTAATTAATAACGCGTTTTCTAGTTTCCTACCCCTCTTTCAAGCTGCTAACGCGTTATTTGTAATAATTCTTAACTTCCTTAAGCCTCTATCACGACCTTTTTTAAGCCTCTATCACAACAATTGCCTTATCCTTCTGTTTTAGCGTCTAAATAACCTTTTTAGTGGTAACAAAGTTTAAAAATGGCTTACTTTCGTCCCTAGTGACTTTATAGAAGTTAGAAATAGGCCTTAGGTGTATTAATTATGCTGTTAAGACGGATATTGATGGCGGTAGTCACAGATAAGGTTTCTAAGTTTAGGTAAATATTAAGTCTTGGCGCGATTATAAGGGACTTTAGATGGCTCTATAGATGTAAGTATAAAAATGTTTATCTACGCCTGTTATAAGTTAATACTATTCTTACCAACTTTTATACTAAATTTGGATATTCCTATAACAAATCCTAAGTAAAGTCTTTTAGATTCTATCCTTAAAGGTATCCACTATGCCTGGGTACAATCCTTCCTGTATAAAAGGGACTCCAGAGCCTACTTTACCTAATCCTCCTAGAGCTTCACTGCGCCTTCCTAGCTTTAGAAGCTTCTTTAGCTTATTTACTCCTTCCTTACCTGGTTGTATACCTGGTAATACAACTATGTTAAATACTCCTTCTACTTGCTCCGCTGCATCTAGTCCTACTCTAATGCCTACTACTTTAAACCGTCGCATTCGCCGAGCAATTGCTCGTCTTAATAGATAGGAAAAACATAAGGAATAGGAGCGGGAGGAGCGAGCTATAGAATGTATTTAACGTCGTTGACGGCTTTAGGAAAGTAACGCTCGAGCGCTTGTTCCTTACTCCCTAAGATATACGATTAAAGGCCTCTATTGCTACCTTTAAGAACCTACCTCTCGCATTGCTGCATTAGTTAAGCTACTATATTCTACTGTTTACCGCATTATTAATAAAGCGTAGACCCTGACATATAGTGGCTATCGCAATGCTCTTGCATATGGCTTGCTAATTCGGCGTCAACTAGTTGATTTCCTAGAGTTGAATACTTGGGCGCGTTGCCTTACCTATTTAGAGCTTTCCTTCCACGCAGGAGTCCCTTGTTCCGACTCTACAGTTGCCCAATATCTTAAGAAGGATGGCTTTTAACGCTATGTTACTTATATAAAGCCCTGGCTTACTGCAGCTCACTATTGCGCCCAGTTAGCATTCGCGTTAGCTTACCGTTACTTCTAAAAAGAGGATTAGTGGAGAGTTATATGGACAGATAAGGCAGCTATATATTGTGGTGGGTACCAGTGGCTCTATGTCTTTAGAAGACCTGGTAAACAATTTTATCCTAACTGCCTCCGTCCTAAGTTCACTAATATACCTCATATAATGGTATAGGCTGCATTCTATGGTGTAGAAAAAGGGCCTCTACTATTTTGGAATAAGGAAGAATAGGGCAATATCATAGCGCAGGGCTTCCTGGATTATATATATCCAAAGCTTAAAGAATTCTACGACTTTTATAACGCTGAGTATAGTATATATTTCCCTAATTACAAATTTAGAAGTACCCTAATAATTATGCAAATAGACAGAGCTCCCTATTATAGAGCTTATATTACCGTTGCTAAGTTCTAGGAAGACGATATTAAGTTACTTTAATGGCTAGTAAACAGCCCGGATCTGAACCTAATTAAGGCCGTTTGGAATTTAATAAAGACTTAATTAGCTAAGCGGAAGCCTCGCCCGTTAACAAAAGAAGTAATGTAAGTAGCTATTAAATCTAAATGGGAGAATCTGGAGGCCTGCTACTTTAAGAATCTAATTACTTCTATGCCTATACGCCTTAAGGCAGTAATTAAAGCAGAAGGGGGACCTACTAAGTGGTAGAGGACGTAGAAAGCCTGGAGGACGATTAGAATCTTAGGATCTTTAAGGATAATTAGGAGCTTGGAAGACATTTAGACACTCGTTTAATTGCTAAGCGTTAATTTTAATACTTATTTGGCTACTATAACTTTAGAAATATTCGTATATAGGCAATCTACTATACAATCATTGGTTTTAAAAAGCTTTATAAATTTTTTATATTAAGGTCTTTTAAAGCTTGCTGCCAAGACGGGGAAACTCATACTAATCTGTATGAGGGTTTCCGCCCGAAAGGCGTCACTAGTAAGGCGCTAACCACCGGAATTGACGAGAGGGTGTATTGCCTTTGCCCGTTCCCATGCTTTTTTTTCCGCTGTGCCGGCTGTGGAAAGGGGGCTCATAGCTGCAACAAGCGCATTTCTGAATTCACCGCTACCTTCTAACTTCTCATTAGGGTTAGCACCGCATTTTAGGATGTATTTCTGCCTGCTGTAACGGAGTATATCTATAAAAGCTAAAAGGCCCAGGAGAATGGCATGGACTATTAGTGTAACGGAACCTTGTAGCAAGTACTACGGTAGGTCCTGTCAATGGGCTAGGTGTGTAGGTAATGCGTAAAGTCAACAACGTAATAATAACTGGTGGAGTGGTTGCCTAACAGATTAACTTTAATTGTATTCTAAGAATTACTACAAGGAAGGAACTATCTAGGTAGGGACTAAGGGTCCTTAAATATATAACTGTACTCTTATGAAGTCCTTCTTGTACGTAATGTATGTAATATACGTAATGTACGTGACGTTCCTCCCGTACTTCGCGTATCTCACGTATTATATTATGTAACCTTGGTTACTATTCCTCATTATATAGTTCTACCGGCTCTATTCTGGACCGTGCCTATATTAACCAACTAGCTTCTTCTAACTCCTCTCTAAGTAGTCGTAATATTGTACTTAAAGCGTCCGTAATACTATCTCCCTCCTCTCTATCTTCGTCCTTAAAGATTCCTAATATCTCTAAGTTGTTTACTAGAGGTGTAATATCTATTTAATTAATTTAGTTGATATTGTTATTTATAATGCCTCTAAAGGTTTCTAAGCCTCCTTCTTCTTTATAGGTATAGCGTTATGCTCGCACTATTGCTTTAATACTGTCGCTAGGTGAAATAATGCTATCTCTATGTTCTCGTTGTGCGAAAGAGGGGTTAGTCTATGTTGCGCTGGCGAATCCTTTGTCTCGGCAACCCTCTTCTTATTTAGAGTGTACTAAAGCGAATATTTGTTCGTTCTACGACGTTTGCTCTATATCTAACGCTAAGTGTACGCGTCCTATAACTCTTAATAGTTGTTAAGTTCCCTAAGTAATTTATTATAGGGTCTCGTGTTTAATCTGCTGCTGCGAAACTTAATAGTGAGCTTTTAAGCGCTTTAGATAAACTGCGTTGTTTATAGGAAGCGGAGTAAGAGGCCGCGGCTGCTTAACAGCGTGCCCTTAAAGCTTGTCTTTCTGCTTCTGCCTATCTTCTTCGTCTTAAGAAGGTTTGTAAGAAGGTTTGTTTTAAGGAGTGGAAACTTATGGAATAAGGTCTGTAGGAACTTAGTAATAAAAGAACGGATTCTCTTCTAATAGTAAAGGAAATAACTCTAAGTAGTTCAGCAGTCGCTCTTTCTAGGTCCCCCTTAGGTAACTTATTCTTTGGTAATTTCTTTTTAATATTACCTAACCTGTTTTCTTCCGATACTCCTGTACCTTTCCTATAGCGTTCTTTAAATTCTTTAGTGGTTCCCAGGTAGTCTTATTATAGCCTATCTACTTAACCTTGTACTATATTTTATTATTAACGTCCTCGTAACTAATAATCTTTAAAACTTGCTATTTGTCCTCTTCTTGTTCTCTATATATGTCTACTTTATAAACTAGTGGCTTAACATTTCCGTATGCTGGCTTTAGTATTGCGATATGCTGTATAGGGTAGATTTTCATCTTAGCTAGTAGGTTTAACTTAAACGTGACCGGTGAAATTCTTTAGCTAATTTTGAAAGGTCCTAGTCTAATATAGTCTAACTTCTTGCTTAGTTGTCGACTCTTGAAATTTTTGTGTAGTAGCTATACTTTATCTCCCTCCTTAAGATCTGGTCCCTTAGATCTCTTAGCGTTGTAGTATTTCTTTATTCTTTACTATACTACCTTAGCTGTTTCTATGAGGTTCTTATGAAGATTTATTAGTGTCTTTATTCTTTGCTTAGCCGTGCTACTTGTCTTCTTTGCTTAACGTGGCGATAATAATGTTCTTGGCTTATATCCATAATTCGCCTTAAATGGTAACATACCTATTCCTTCTTATGGTGTTGTATTGTATGCAAACTGTGTAACTAGTAATAATAATACCTAATTGTTCTATGCGTGATTAATATAGTGCCTTAGATACTGCTCTAGTGTCTAATTTAATCTTTCTATTTAACTGTCTGTCTGCGGATAATATGCGGTGGAAGTTGCTGCTTGAACTCCTTGTTCCGCTAAGAATACCTCCTAGAATGCTGCTATGAATCTTAGATCTCTGTCTAATATAATCTTGCTTAGTGCTCTATGTTTTGCGAATACTTCTTTAATATAGATTCTAGTGATATCTTCTATTAATATTTCTTCTATATACGCTATAAAGTATCTCTACTTTGTAAGCTTGTCTACTATTACTAAGATCGCGTTATAATCTTGTTTGGTAATAGGATCTTTTAATTTTAGCAACTTAATAATAAAGTCCTATAATATAACCTCCTATAGTCTCTCTAGTATTTTAATAGGTTATAGCCCTCTATATAGCTTATGTCTTGTTAGTTTGTTCCTCTAGTAATCTAGATACTCTCTAATAACCTTTCTGGCTATCCTCTAGATTCCGTTAATGATATACTTTTCTTGGAGTCTTAATACTAAGCCCATGGCTCTATTATGTCCTTAAGTTAATCCCTTATGGAAGTCTTCTATAAAGTGCTCTGCTATGCTTCTTAGGATGTACTTTACTTCTTAATTTTTGTATATATCCGTCTGTGGATCTTCTAGCTATGCTTCTAGAATTCTTTATACCTAAAAGCTTTTTAGTATCTTATAGACTTTTTCTAACTCATCCTCCTAAGTTGCTATAATCTTTGGATAATTGTACCTAATCATTTTATCTATATTCTTTCGCAGTAAAGCCCCTAATGGCTTTTTATTATTTTGCAGTTTAGTCTTTCTACTTAGCGCATTTGCTCGTGTATTATCTGTACCCTTGGTATACTAAATCTTAAAATAGTAATCTGCAAGCGTTTCTGCCTATCTAACCTATCTTTAGTTGAGTTCCTTTATTATTAGAAATCCTGTTAGGTTCTTATGATCTGTCTTAACTATAAATGGTTTCTCTATACCTTATAAGAATACTCTCTATTCCTTTAGTGCTGTAACTATACCTAATAACTCCTTATTGTAGATGTTATAGTTTAGTTCCGGTAGTATTATCTTCTAACTATAGTATACCACTAGGTGCTATCCATCTTTATATTTCTGTATAAAGCATGCTTTTAGTGCAAAGTCTAATGCATTTGTTTTAATAACTGTCTCTAGTCCTAGTTAATAGATTTTAAGGATTGGTTTCTAGGTAAATAACTCCTTAAGTTTTTTAAACAACTTCTTTTACTCTTTTACCTATACCCATAGTTCCTTTTTCTTTATTAATCGAGTGAACGGCTTAATATTCTTTAACCATTGTGCTATAAACCTCCTATAGTAATTGCAAAACCCTAGAAATGACCTTAATTGCGTAACGTTCTCTAGTTCTTACTAATTTACTATGGCTTTAATCTTCCTTGGGTCCATGCTTAACCTACCTAGTTTAATAATAAATCTAACAAAATCGGTCTTCCTTATAAAGAACTTGTATTTCTTAATTGCTACTAATATCTGTTCTTTTTGTAGTTTCTCTAAAACCCATTTAATATGTTTCTCGTGTTCTTCCTTAGTTATTAAGTAGATAATAATATCGTTAAAATATGCTATAACAAACTCATCTAAGTATTCTCCTAATATATTGTTAATTCGCTTTTGGAACGTTGCTAGTACGTTTATAAGTCTAAATTATATAACTAATGGTTTATATAGTCCTTCCTTTAACCTAAAGGCTGCCTTCTATTCGTCGCCTTCCTTAATTCTAATCTAATGGTACGCCTATCTTAGATCTATCTTCGTAAAGATTTGCGCATTACCTATCCTATCTTGGATTTCGCTAATTAAGGGTAAAGGATATCTATCTTTTTTGGTAATGCTGTTTAACTGTCTATAGTCAATACACAGCCTTAGCTTACTATTTTTCTTTAGTATAAATAGTACTGGATAATCTGCTGATGATTGCGATGGTCTAATATATCCCTTTCGTAAGTTCTCCTAGACAAACTCTTTTAATACTCTACCTTCTTCTTTGGTAAGCTTATAGATTGGAAAAAACCTTAGACTTATTCCTAGTTCTAATTCTATCTTATAGTCCTATACTGCATATTTTAATAGCTTTTCACTTTCTAGTGACTATAGTTTCTTGCTATACTTATAGTATCTCTTTGGTATATAGCTTAGCCCTTTTTCTATTTCTTTATAGGTTGCTCCTACTTGGTACTATACCAACTTAGCTTATTATCGCATCTTATAGCGTTGAGTATCTTTAATATTAACCTGACCTATAATCTAATTAATCTTTGGATTGTATTCCTATAACTAAGGCATTCCTAGTACTGCCTTATTATTCCCTAATAGTAATATGTTGAAAGACATCTTAATCTATCTCCCTTTAATGGTTAACTGAATAGGTCCTATTTTAAGATTAATAATACCTCCTTCGTAGGCTATTAGATCTCCTAAAATTGTCACTAATAGGTAAGGATGCTCCTTTTTCCTATATAGTAATCCTATTCTTTTAACTGCTGCTAGCGAGATATAGTTCCTTATTACTCCACTATCTATTAGTGCCTTAAACTGTTAATCTTACTACTTAACTCGTAAATTTAGGTATTGTCCTTAAATTCCTTTAAGGGTCTAAGGCTCTACCACTAGTTCCCTCTAGTCCTGTAGGCCTCTACTTTTCCCAACTAATAGCTACTTAATTCTATTTATACTTGGTCTAACTTAGGCCAATACTTAGTTTGCTTTTTATCTTTAATATACCATAAATAGGTATTCTCTAGATATTCCCACCATTATCGTCCATTTAGGCATTCTTTTATAAGGAATCTTCCTGGTTAAAGTGTTAAGTCCCCTTATTCTTAAACTTCTGTGGGATACCAGCTGTGTATATACTTGGCATTCCTAAACTGTTTCTTATCTGGTGCCCAATACATTCTTATAAGGTATTTTCGGTTCTTTTTTTTTGGGTTCTTGTGTATATCACACATATTATCTATGTATGTAATTTATGCCAATATATAGTGCGCTAGGTGTCTTGGGTCAACTCTTAACTCGTCTTTGTCCTTAAGTTTAAACCTCTATTGCGCTAATCTGAACGTTGCTGTCTCCTTTGCTAGTACTAATATTCGCATTATCTTTTTCTAGTCTACAGCTTATTCCTCTAGATCCTTTAACGTTATAATTAAGGCCCCTTTAATATAACTTATCTATCTCTTAGATATTGCCTAATCTGGTATAACCTTTTCGTCTAACTATATGTAAAAGTCTTCCTACTTATTATTATGTCTTTACCTAAACCACTTTTGGTATAGCTTACTAAGTGTATACAATCTGTCCGTAAGGAAGTATCTTTTTATTACTGCTTCGTAACAGCCTTTTATATATCGTTCTTGGAACCTAGTTAGAATCCCTAGATTCTCCTCTTCTTCCAGTTCTGTAAGCCACTTAGCTTTAGGTGTACCTGCCTTCGGCCTATTAGTAACCTTCTGTATAGGTGTCTTTTTCCCAAAGCAATCCGGCATTCTTAGCTCTATAGATTGCTTTTGCTATATAAAGATTCGTCTTCTAAATTCTTTTATGCTTTCTTATAGTTGTCGTCTTTCTAATAGATCCTTAACATCCTTATACTTTTTAACTAACGTATTAACTTTTTAATCTTTAGGCTAAATACTTTGTTTACCTAGAATAGTTAACTTTAAGCTTGCTTCTAACTTAAGTTTAGCTCTCGCCTTAGTCTAACTAGGCGTCTGTAGTGTTCTTATCTCGTCTTAAGAGTCTTAAATCTCATCTATCTTATCTTAAGAATCTAATGCCTGTGGGAAACTCTGTTCCTTACTCATTTATATATCTTTAAACTAAGCTGCTGCTCTGCTCCATCGGTTTCTATCCATTATAGGTCCTTAAGCTATCCTCATCCTGTCTTTAGAATCTTAGATCTCTTTTATCTCGTCTTAAGAATCTTAAGCCTTTGGCCTTTTGCCTTTATTAAGTAGTAAATTAGCACTAGCAGTCGTTTGCTTACTTGGTCTTTATAAGACGCTCTTTCTGCCATCTCATAAAGCGATGGATGCTGTATCTAACGGTGTCATGATACCCGTTACTAAACCTTGCTCTATAGCGGTCTCAGTCTCTACTTCTATTGCGTTATTAAGGTTTAGATACCCCCAGTTAGTTCCTTTACTATCCTCGTCGCTATTAATTAATAAGTACTCTAACTCTATTGTTATTGTTACTAATTGTTATCCGCACGTTACTATAATATCTTAATCCAGCTTATAGAGTTGATCTTGTTCTTTATCTAACTCTTTAGTTCCTTTAAGTCCTCTTAACTCTGGCTCTTATAGCCAATAGCTTGTACTATACTTAGCGTCTTTATAAATTTGGTATGTGTTATTATAATAAAACGCGAAACTTTTAATTAAACATTCTTTTATTCCTCGCAGTACACTATCGTCCCTCTATACGTATATATCTTCTACTAGTTAGGTTCCCTTTATTATATAGTAACTCTAACTATCTTTGCAATCCCTCGCGAAATAACCCTATTTCCCACAATTTATGCAAGCTCTGTCTTTAAACTATTAACTTTGCTATAGAGTCCGCCTAAACGTCTTCTGCTAATAAGATCCCTAGTTTAGCCTTTGCTCTTTAGTCCTGTAATCACTAGATCCTTAACCTCTAGGTTTTTATAGTTTCTTACTCCCTCTTTTATAGGCTTCTTTGGTACCACTTAGGTCCATTAGCTTTGCGCTATACTATAGTTTCTAACTTAGCTTTTGTTGTTATATGCTTTGCGCCTTATATAACTATAGAACTCTGTCTTAACCTCTCTTGGTCTATTCCCTTTAGAAGATCCTATTATTAATCTTTATTGCTTAATCTATTAATTTCCTTAGGGTGTCCGCATCTTCTATTAGAATAATTACGTCCTAGACTTTAGCCTTAAGTCCCTGTTTGTACTGTGCCATAAGCGCCCTGTTATTTCACTTAACTTATATAGCTAGCGTTTAGAACTGTGTTATGTACTTAATTGCTAAAGTTTGTTACGTAATATCTTAGAGTTTTCTTTCCGCTGTGGTTACTACCTCCGGGTCTCCGAATATTTATATAAGTCGCTCTATAAATTCTTCCTAACTTAAGAACATAAACTACACCTCCTAATTAGTGGTTGTCATTCCATTTATCTGTATTTCTGTAAGGTAAGGCTTAAACTATTTAAGTGCCCTTCCTAACAAAAATAATCCTGCGTAAGCTATTTAATCCATAGGTGTTGCTAGCTTTACTTCCTCTTGCGCAACCTTAAAGTGCATTTATATAAGAAATTCTTTAAGCTTTAATCTCTCTCCTAAAAATCTTTTAATTAATGGTAACTTAACCTTTGCTACGCCTATCCCGTTGATCCTCTGTTTAAGCGTCGTATTATTTTCTATTAACTAGTTAACTATTACTTATAGTTGTCCGACCGTCATAGGTTGTTGTGAGTTAGTATCTGCTATATTAGTGTCGCCTCCTAACCTTAAAGTAGTTGCCGCCATTAATGGCGTTATGGTGGCTGCTTTTAGTAGCATATTGTTCGACTTTTAATACTATAACTAGGTAGTAATTGTGTAACGGAACCTTGTAGTAAGTACTACGGTGGGTCCTGTTAATAGGCTAGGTGTGTAGGTAATGCGTAAAGTTAATAACGTAATAATAACTTGTAGAGTGGTTGCCTAATAGATTAACTCTAATTGTATTCTAAAAATTACTATAAGGAAGGAACTATCTAGGTAGGGATTAAAGGTCCTTAAATACACAACCGTACTTCTATAAAGTCCTTCTTATATATAATGTACGTAATATACGTGATATACGTGACGTTTCTCCCGTACTTTGCGTATCTTACATATTACATTATATAACCTCAGTTACTATTCCTCGTTACATAGTTCTACCGGCTCTATCCTAGACCGTGCCTATATTAACCAACTAGCTTCTTCTGACTCCTCTCCAAGTAGTCGTAACATCGTACTTAAAGCGTCCGTAACAATCAGCACGTGCGCCGCTGACAGGCAGGATTCTGACCATATTTATCTCATAAATCAGACCCCATAGATCGTTGGTACGTGCACTACGCGCAGGTGCGGGCATACTGCTCCCTATCTAACGAAATCTCCACCAGGCATCAAAATACACCAAAAACCGCCTTTTTCACTGCTGTATCTCGACCCTTTTATAACGTCCAGTTATTATAAAAATACTATAAGGTAGGAGCTCTTTAGCTTCTCTATCTATTATATTAAATAACGACGTTATGGCTATATTATGTAAAATATTTATATATAGACAATTGGCCGTATTTTGTCTAAATCTTATTAGTTAGTTTTATTAGTAGATTTGTTCCGCTTTATATTGGTATACGCCTCATTCCGGAACAAATAGTCCTTAAAGGAATATTCGTGTACCGCTTTAAGAGGTTATATTTAGGAATAATTACTTTATTCCGGGAAAGATCTAATATTATATTGAACTTTTAAAGCTATATAGAGCTTTTTAATAGATTTTTATAACGGAACCTTATAGCAAGTACTATAATAGGCTCGTTATTAGGCTAGGTGTGTAGGTAATGTGTAAAGTTAATAACGTAATAATAACTAGTGGAGTAGTTACCTAATAGATTAACTCTAATTATATTCTAAGAATCACTATAAGGAAGGAACTATTTAGGTAGGGACTAAGGTCCTTTAAATACACAACCGTACTCCTATAAAATCCTTCTTATATATAAGGTATATATACTCTATCTGCTCTATTATAAATTATATAGATTATATTACGTAACTCGGTTATTATTTCTCGTTATATAATTCTACTAGATCTATCCTAAACCGTACTTATATTAACCAACTAGCTTCTTCTAACTTTTCTCTAAGTAGTTGTAATATTATACTTAAAGCGTCCGTAACACTATCTCCCTCCTTTTTATCTTTATCCTTAAAGATTCCTAATATCTTTAAGTCGTTTACTAGAGGTATAATATCCATCTAATTAATTTGGTTAATATCGTTACTTATAATACCTAAAGCAATTTCTCTTTCGTCTATAGTTTAATATGCTCGCACTATTACTGCCATACTATTGCTAGGTAAAATTATACTATCTTTGTGTTCTTGTTATGCGAAAGAGGGGTTAGTTTATATTACGCTGGCGAGTTCTTTATCTTAGTAACCCTCTTTTTATCTAGAGTGTACTAAAGCGAATATTTATTTATTCTATAATGTTTGCTTTATATCTAACGCTAAGTATACGCGTTTTATAACTCTTAATAGTTATTAAGTTCCCTAAGTAATTTATTATAGGGTTTTATATTTAATCTGCCGCTATAAAGCTTAATAGTGAGCTCTTAAGCGCCCTTAATAAATTGTGTTAATTACGGGAGGCGGAATAAGAGGCTGCGGCTGCTTAATAGTATGCCCTTAAAACTTATCTTTTAGCCTTTACTTATCTTCTGTGTCTTAAACGGGTTTATAAAAAGGTTTGTTTTAAGGAGTAGAAACTTATAAAATAAGGTCTATAGGAACTTAGTAATAAAAAAACGGATTTTCTTCTAATAGTAAAGGAAACAACTTTAAGTAATTTAGTAATTGCTCTTCCTAGGTCCCCCTTAGGTGACTTATTCTTTAGTAATCCTTCTTTAATATTGCCTGACCTATTTTCTTCTAATACTTCTATACCTTTCCTATAGCGTTCTTTAAATTCTCTAGTAGCTTTTAGGTAGTCTTATTATAGCTTATCTACTTAACCTTATACTATGTTTTATTGTTAACATTCTTATAACTAATAATCTTTAAAACTTACTATTTGTCTTTCTTTTATCCTCTATATATATCTGCTTTATAAACTAGTGGCTTAACTTTCCTGTATGCTAGCTTTAGCATTATAATATACTATATAGGGTAGATCTTTATTTTAGCTAGTAGGTTTAACTTAAATATAACCGGTGAAATTCTTTAACTAATTTTAAAAGGTCCTAGCCTAACGTAGTCTAACTTCTTGCTTAGTCGTTAACTTTTGAAATTTTTATATAGTAGCCACACTTTATCTCCCTCCTTAAGATCTGGTCCCTTAGATCTTTTAGTATTATAATATTTCTTTATTCTTTACTATACTACCTTAGCTGTTTCCGTAAGGTTCTTATAAAGATTTATTAATATCTTTATCTTTTACTTAGCTATACTACTTATCTTCTTTACTTAACATAGCGATAGCAATATTCTTAGCTTATATTTATAATTCGCCTTAAATAGTAATATACCCATTCCTTTTTATGGTGTTATATTATATGCAAACTATATAACTAGTAACAGTAATACCTAATTATTCTATACGTGATTAATATAATGTCTTAGATACTACTTTAGTATCTAATTTAATTTTTTCGTTTAACCGTCTATCTGCGGATAATATACGGTAAAAGTTGCTGCTTAAACTCCTTGTTCTACTAAGAATACCTCCTAAAATACTGCTATAAATCTTAGATCTCTATCTAATATAATTTTACTTAGTGCTTTATGCCTTATAAATACTTCTTTAATATAGATTCTAGCGATATCTTCTGCTGATATTTCTTTTATATATGCTATAAAGTATCCCTACTTTATAAGCTTGTTTACTATTACTAAAATTATATTATAATCTCGTCCGGTAATAGGATCTCTTAACTTTAATAACTTAACGATAAAGTCCTATAATATAACCTCCTATAGTCTTTCTAGTATTTTAATAGGTTATAGCCCTCTATATAGCTTATGCCTTATTAGTTTATTTCTTTAGTAATCTAAATACTCCTTAGTGACCTTCCTAGCTATTTTCTAGATTCCGTTAATAATATACTCCTTTTAGAGTCTTAATACTAAGCCTATAGCTCCGTTATATCCTTAAGTTAGTCCTTTATAGAAATCTTCTATAAATTGCTCTGCTATGCTTCTTAGGATGTACTTTACTTTTTAGTTTTTATATATATCTGTTTATAGATCTTCTAGCTATGCTTTTAGAATTCTTTATACCTAAAAGCTTTCTAGTAACTTATAAATTTTCTCTAATTCTTCCTAAGTTACTATAATTTTTAGATGATTGTACCTAATTAATCTATCTATATCTTTTCGCAATAAAGCCCCTAATGGCTTTTTATTATTTTATAGTTTAGCTTTTTAACTTAGAACGTCTGCTCTTATATTGTCTATACCCTTAGTATACTAAATCTTAAAATGGTATTCTATAAGTATCTCTGCCCATCTAACCTATCTTTAGTTAAGTTCCTTTATTATTAGGAATCCTATTAGGTTTTTATAATCTATTTTAACTATAAATAGTTTCTTTATACCTTATAAGAATGCTCTCTATTCCTTTAGTGCTGTAACTATACCTAATAACTCCTTATTATAGATGTTATAGTTTAATTCCGGTAGTATTATCTTCCGACTATAATATACTACTAGGTACCATCTATCTAGATGCTTTTATATAAAGTATGCCCCTAGTATAAAGTCTAATATATCTATCTTAACAACCGTCTCTAGTCTTAGTTAATAGATCTTAAAAACTAGCTCCTGGGTAAATAACCTTTTAACTTCTTTAAATAGTTCTTATTGTTTTTCTCCCTATACCTATAGTTCCTCTTTCTTTATTAACCGCGTAAATGGCTTAATATCCTTTAACCATTGCGCTATAAACCTTCTATAGTAATTATAAAACCCTAGGAATAATTTTAACTGCGTAACGTTTTCTGGTTCTTACTAATTTACTATAGCCTTAATCTTCTTTAAATCTATACTAAGTTGGCCTAGTTTAATAATAAATCTAATAAAATCTGTCTTCCTAGTAAAGAACTTGTATTTCTTAATTGCTACTAGCATCTATTCTTTTTATAGTCTCTTTAAAACCTATTTAACGTGTTCCCTATATTCTTCCTTAGTTATTAAGTAGATAATAATATTGTTAAGGTATACTATAATAAATTCATCTAAGTATTCTCCTAATATATTATTAATTCGCTTCTAAAACGTTACTAGTATATTTATAAGCCTAAATTGTATAACTAATAGTTTATATAGTCCTTCCTTTAACCTAAAGGCTGCCTTGTATTTATCGCCCTTCTTAATTCTAATCTAATAGTACGCCTATCTTAGATCTATCTTTGTAAAGATTTACGCGTTACCTATCCTATTTTAGATTTCGCTAATTAAAGATAAAGGATACCTATCCTTCCTAATAATGCTGTTTAACTATTTATAGTTAATACACAGCCTTAGCTTGCTATTCTTCTTTGGGATAAATAGTACTGGATAACCCGCTAATAATTATAATAGTCTAATATATCCCTTTTATAAGTTCTCCTAGATAAACTCTTTTAATACTCTACCTTCTTCTTTAGTAAGTTTATAGATTGGAAAGAACCTTAGATTTATTCCTAGTTCTAATTCTATCTTATAGTCCTATGCTATATACTCTAATAGCTTTTTACTCTCTAGTAACTATAGTTTCTTACTATATTTATAGTATCTCTTTGGTATATAGCTTAGTCCTTTTTCTATTTCCTTATAAGTTGCTCCTACTTAGTACTATACTAACTTGGCTTATTATTACGTCTTATAGTATTAAGTATCTCTAATATTAACCTAACCTATAACCTAATCGATCTTTAGATTATACTCCTATAACTAAGGCATTCCTAGTATTGCCTTATCCTTCCCTAATAGTAGGATATCAAAAGACATCCGAATTTATTTTCCTTTAATAGTTAACTAAATAGGTCCTATTTTAAGATTAATGATGCCGTCCCTATAGGCTATTAGATCTCCTAAAATTGTTACTAATAAATATAGGTGCTCCTTTCTCCTATATAGTAGTCCTATTCTTTTAACTGCTGCTAGTAAGACATAGTTCCTTATTACTCTACTATCTATTAGTGCTTTAAACTGTTAATCTTGCTATTTAATTTATAAATTTAGGTATCTTCCTTAAATTCCTTTAAGGGTCTAAGGCTCTACTACTAGTTCCCTCTAATTCTATAGGCCTCTACTTTTCCTAACTATTAGCTACTAGATCCTATTTGTATTTAGTCTAACTTAAGCTAATACTTAGTTCGCTTTTTATCTTTAATATACTATAGATAGGTATTCTCTAAATATTCCCACTATTGTTATCTATTTAGGTATTCTTTTGTAAGGAATCTTCCTAGTTAAAGTATTAAGTCCCCTTATTCTTAAACTTTTACTAGGTGCTAACTATATATATATTTAGCGTTTTAGTATTTTGCCTCGTCCGTTATCCAATATATTCTTATTAGATACTTCTAATTCTTATCTTTTAGTCCTATATATACTACACGTATTATTTATATATGCTATCTATAATAGTGTATAATATGCTTAGTGTCTTAGGTTAACTCTTAGCTTGTCTTTATCCTTAAATTTAAACCTTTCTTATGTTAATCTAAGCGTCGTAACTTTATTTATAGGTACTAAGATTTATCTCTTACTTCTCTAGTCCTCTAATTACTCCTTTAGATCTTTTAATATTATAATTAAGGCTCCTTTAATATAAGTTATAGCCTTTTCCGTAATTGGGTGGTCTTAAATAACTTTTTTATCCAATTATATATAGAAATCTTCCTACTTATTATTATATTGCTGCCTATACTACTTTTAGTATAGCTACTTAAGTATATACGCTCTGTCCGTAAGGAAGTATTTTCTTATTACTATATTATAACAGCCTTTTATATATTATTCCTTAAATCTAATTAGGATTCCTAAATCCTCTTCTTATTTTAGTTTAGTAAGCCACTTAGCTCTTAGTATGCCTGCTTTTAGCCTATTAGTAATTCTTTATACTAGCGCTCTATCCCTTATATAACCTAGTAGACTAGATCTTTTATTTAGTTTCTACTCTTACTATAAGGTAATTCTCGCTCTAAATTCCTCTATAGTTTCTTTTCTTTTGCGTCTTATAAGTAGATCTTTAAAGTCTTTATACTTCTTAATCTTAGTATTAACTTTTTAATCTTTAGGCTAAACACTATATTTAACTAGTAAGTTCTCTAGGTCTATATATCTGTCTCCTAGTTTAACTACTACCTAAATTATAGATTCTCTAATCTATAAAGAAGCTCCTTATCTCTTGCCTATAGGTGTCCTTATTTATACTCCAAATTCTTAATCCCTTAGATTCTTTAATCCTAAGCTTACTTTTAACTTAAGTCTAGCTCCCGCCTTAGTCTAACTAGGCGTCCGTAGTATTCTTATCTTATCTTAAGAGTCTTAAATCTTATCTATCTTATCTTAAGAATTTAATGCCTATAGGAAACTCTGTCCTAAGCTTATTTATATATTCCTAAACTAAGCTACTGCCCTACTCTATTAGTTTTCGTCTATTATAG
>Ga0307515_10008619_pt1 | contig 19847 bp, 9 predicted proteins | sample 17_EM_MG_FD_194513 | JGI IMG/M metagenome (GOLD analysis project Ga0307515, IMG submission 194513) | Populus trichocarpa ectomycorrhiza microbial communities from riparian zone in the Pacific Northwest, United States - 17_EM | ecosystem: Host-associated > Plants > Roots > Unclassified | place... | reverse complement strand
AAAAAAAAAAACCTAAAACGATAGCAGCAAATGTGGCAACGATGGCAAAGGGAAATTTTGAAGAGAAAAATGTTATAAAATGCTTGGAGATTAAGATAGGTTTAATTTTTGAATATTTTAATGGCAAAAAAAACAAGTGATTAGTAGGTTTTCAAAGAGATAAAAGCTCTCATGTTGGTTTTGAGAGAAAGATAAAGCTATCATGTCTGTTATGTTCTTTAGTATGAAAAAGGTCTAAATTTCACGACATGAAGTATGATATGTTAAGTTATAGTGTTTCTAAAGTATGAAATGTTTAACGTCAAGTTATCACGACATTTTGCATATGGAAATCGAGTAAATAAGAAGCCATATTTTAAAACAAAATCATAATATATTTGACTAAGTACTGAACTAAACAACCAAATAAAAACCGCTAAACTAGAGAACAGCATTCGAAAGGAAACAATTCCTGCACAACTCGCCAACATTAGTATGCACTACGATGAATCAATCAACAATGCAAAATGTGTCATTTAAACAGTTTGATCCCATCCGTCCATGTGAATACAGTCTTAAGCTGGATCCAACAAACCGTACAAATGATCCTACATCAACCCCTAAATACTCTAAACCTAGCCCAACCAGTAAAGGCAGTAAAGCCAGCAGCCTAACCCCCACAACAAGCCACCTTCATGATCTAACTGGTTCGAAACAAGAAAACTTTGGGGAATCAAGGGGAAAATGTTGCATCTGCTCATATCCGATGCCCACAGCAACTCCCTGAGTTATATTTCATAAAGTTAGCTTTTGCTGCAAAAATTGCTTTCTATGAATCTAACATCTCATCTTGTATTTCATTAGGGGCAATAAGCCCTGGAATGGAAAGCATTCTTTGTCGCTCTCTTTCCCTCTGAGCAGCAGCCTCTTCAGCGTAGAGATCTTTATTATCCTGTACAAACAACCAAGCATTCAGATTGCACTTGCTATCTCAACCATAGTGGTGAGAAATTGATGGGGATGGGTAATGTTTTTACCCATTACCCATTTATTTTTTAACTAAATTGTTTAAACTATTTTTCACCCATTTTATTATTTGACTTGTAGGGACTTTAATTGCAAAATAATAATAATAATATTATCATTTTCATTCAAGGACGAAAGTGTATTTACTATGAAGCAGGTAGAAGCAAAAAAACTACCAAAGGATTAATTTATGAGAAAAACATTTTATTTTGGAACTAAAAAAAATCTCAGAAACTAGGATGGATGTCTGCAAAAAGTTCCTTTTTTCTTAAAAAAAAAAAGGGATTCTATGGATAACCCTTATCCAACCCATTAGCTTTTGCCACCCCTAAAAACCATATAATTGTGGACGTCCAGAAGGTCTGTAAAAGACAAGTGTGACCTTCACTTGTGTGCCCACAAGTATTTAACATCTTTTATACCATTCACTAATTTGTGGGAACGAGGAAGAAAGGAGACAGTTTAAGTAAATGGTTGGCAATTCAAAGAGTTACCTGAGCGGAGAATTCCTTTGATTGCACGAGAAAGTCTCGGATGTGATTCTTAAATGCAGACAGGTCGTTTCTTGACTCAAATAGTCCATTAACAAATTGAGTGACCTGAAAGTGTCTTCATATTAGTGATATCCAATGGATTGCTTTGGAATAAAGACCATAATAAAGTAACAGAAAAAAATATAAATAAATGATCTCACCTCTGATGCAGTCATGTTTGGGAATGATGTACCCAGAAGTTTAATGGTATACTCACGAACAAACATTGCATTATTTGGGTATGAATAAGAGATTGTTGCAGCATCCCACAGAGGCTCTGTCAAAGCACCACTCTCGACCTGAAAGGTGGCATCCTCATTAACCATCATTAACCATAGTTGGTCATGCCTAAAACTAGGAAAAGATAAGAGCAAGGCACATACCAAGCAAAACAAGTGTTGCAGCACCAAGACATGCAACTTAAAACCAGGTTTGTGAAATGTATCTGTCAAGACAGCAAATATTTCCTGCTCAATTGTCAAAAAGTATGACCTGTAGAACTGATTACAGAACTCTGAAGCCTGTCAAATTACACAGAAGAGTAAACAAAGCATCCCACACAGCATGATATTGATAGAACAAGAATGCAGGGGGGAAATGCACCTGAAAGTTCTTCAGCATCTCCACCAATAGGTTTAGACCAGTCTCAGCTATGTTCCTCTCTGTATGACGGAATGCCCATATGATTGAATCCATCACTAACTTCAGTTGCTGATATTGAATAACATGAAACAAAAGATTTCGATTCAATGGAAGCTTTATAATTGACAATTTAAAAATAATAATATTTTTAAAAAATAGCATTTATCCCAAGGTGTAAAAAGGTTGCTCCTCAAGCTTAGCCTTTTCTGACTAATATAATCGAACTTAGCGGTCCATTCCTTCAATTTTTTCCACTTTTCTAACGTATTTTAATCAAAGAAAACTGTACTCTTCTAAGATCACATAGCAAAACCAATCTAATGAATCATTGCAAGTAGAACTGAGCAACACATTAGGATTGATAGAACAAAATAACTTCAAACACAAACCTCACTTGACAAACGAATCAAGGCAGGGAAACAATGTGTAGCAATGGCACGGAGTAATGAGAAGAACTTAAGGCGATGTTCTGGATAATCTTCAAAATTTTTGGTTATCATCTGCAGCACAGAACTACTCATCTCAGCTGCACAACTTCTAATACACAGTTAAAAAAAAAATTCAGCCTTGATCTTATACGCTCATATATATTGATCTTCAATGGCATATGCTATGCTATGCAATATTTAACACCAACATGAACCAATGCACCTTTTCTGGCCAGATATCAAGAGTGGGAGATATTTTGTGCAGAAGTGCTAAGATGTGCAAGATAGCATTCCTATAAGCAATATTTGATGATAGCATGGCATCCTCCTAAGATATAAGCCTAGCGCAGGCATAACTAATCTCCAAAAAGAAAAAACAGAAAAAAAAGCATCATGTGAGAATTTTGCCACAAACTGCAAGTGGATTATACAATGACAGGGTCTGAACTCCTAACCAAAGATCGATGTAATGTTGCTCTACTGACTTTCCAATGGATATATATATATACAACCTTATTGAATCGATGCTCTTACATTTGGGAAGGGGATTGATTCAGAACATGTATGATTCTCCGGGGAATGAGCTTCACCACGATGTAGCCACTCAATGAGTGATGGACAGGATTGGTTATTCTCCGAAAGAGAGATAGGAGCTCAGATCGGAAGGCTAATAAGGAAAAGATTTCCTAGTGCATAAGGAAGCTAAAAGAGCAAATCATAAATAGAAGAGAAAATTGTTGGATAGACTGATACTATACAAGGATCTATTAGTTTTGGATGCTTTTAAACAACTATTGAAACACAATAAGCGAACACTCTGGAATTTTGCATTCCATGCACACACAATAGTCTACCGGTTTCATTGTTCCATCAACTACATTATTTCTGTCCATTTCACAAATTCCTTTTAAACATTAAGATAGAGTTGCAGAAAATCAGTCCTCAACTGCTTTTGCAAGATGTAATGAAATGAAAGATGATGCATTGACAGAAAATTTCAACATATAGAAGCCACATAAACAAGCACAAAGATTTACAGTCCTCGTACTTACCTCCAACGTACACTGGAAAACAGCTTCAAATATTCTAGGTACATCTTCTATCATTGCAGCTTTGTACCTTTGTCCAGAAAAGGAAAACATCAAAAAGAAATATCTGACAGCAAGAAACTAACAGGGAACAGAGCATTTTGCAGTGGTCTATATTGCCTCCAGGCTGCCAGCACAGCAGAGAGTGTGAAGATCCAAGACTGATGCAGCAGCAGCAAAGCCTCAATCCCAAATTAGTTGGGGTTGGCTCAGACTCATAAGTAAAAAATATAAAACTAGCAATGCCTTAAAGAGCAGCGATGTTTAACAGCATATAACACAGATGCAAGTCTGCAACAAAGGCAACTCTTACTCTATCCATTTGGTCAAGTATAAATGCATGTTCATTTGCAATTTCACAAATAGAGAATCTAACTGTCACCTTCCACCAATGACACTACCGACTAGATGTTTGAGATCAACATTTAGTTAAGTTGATATTAATTAGTCCAACCCTCACACTATCTTTCAACCCATCTACTCATCCAATTAAATTAACAAGAACCACAGGAGCTAGCAGTAAGAAAATTCTCTTGAAGATGAATAAAATCTATCGTGCTACAAGGAGCAGAATGTTCAGATGTAAACACTAAATAATAGTAGATTCAAGAACTACTGATCTGATCTTACACCAAATCATTACATTCCAAGCAAAGAATACTAAGAAAGTGCAACATACTTGTTTATAATTGTTGCAAAAAGTGACAAAACTTCTGATTCTCTAGCATCAGGCAAATTCCTAGCATAATCACCAAGAACAGGATCCATCATTGGGGGCACGAACTGCTTCCCAATTTGTGTCTGGTCTTCGGCCTTGTCCAAAAATGTCTCAATGAGCTTAAGTGTCTCCCTCTTAACAGATCTGTTTGGTAGCACATTAAAAACCAAATAAATTTTAAATGTCCATTACATCTGAAACAAAACCCAAACGATGACTCACCGCAAAAGTTTCACATAAGATGTTTTAGATGCATAAGGCCCTCCTTCTGCAATACTGCTTGATATAAGCTCACTATACATTCTGCCAATAAAAGTTGAAATCAAGAGAAATGTATTAGCTACTAAGAGCAAGCAAAATATCTCTGGCAAGCTCAAAGCTGTTTCTAAAATAGCATTAAAGAAAACAGTGAAAAGCACACCTGTATACGTTAAGCATGTCCAAAAAGATTAGAGAAATTTGGGATAAAAAGTATGTCCCAAGGGCACTTGCAACACTTGTATTGGTCTGCAAACCAACAATGAGTTGAGTCGATGGCATTAGATCATGACATAGCAATAAAATTAACAAGTGAGACACCTAACAAGATCATTTAAGACAGTAGAAAATTAACCTAGGGATGGCAATTTCACCCAACCCACTAGGTATTTGGTGTCACAAGGTTACCTGGTTAGGTTGGGTTTTTAACAAGTTTGACCAGAGCCAAAGAAAGCCAAGTGAAAACCCAACCCAGTTTCACCTAGGCATGATATGTGATATCTTCTTATCATATACATGATTTCTCAAGACAAAAGAGATCTTCCATGATTCATATATCCATATGACCATACTAATTAATATAGATCATTGGTGATGTTTAATGACATAATTATGTATTTTTAAATCACATCTACTGTTAATATTTAAATGTGACTTCGAAAAAATGAGCATGTAAGATTTTTCAGACTAATTTATAAAGATGTGATTTGGTAGTGTTAAATAAAATTTCAAGAGTGAAAAATGTACATTAAGAATTAAAAAAATCAAAGTCAGGTATCCAGTCGGCATACAACTAATTATCATAATTATTAAACCCAACCCAGGGTCAACCTCAAAAACAAAAGGATTAAAACAATGTTGTTTTGACCAAAAAAATTCTTTTTACAAAAAAAACAGGTTGAAGGCCTGGTTTTGACTATGTCAGGGGTCAACCTGGGTTTTTGACTAGATCAGCTGGTTTTTTCCTTCTATTTTTTCTTCAACCTGGACTAGTTTAGGCCCCGGGTTGGCCAAGTCCCAGGTCAACTTGTCAAGCTGGTTTGGGTTTTATAACTATGCTAATTATATAAAGTCATTCACCCAAAATGACCAAATGTACATCGAGGGTGGGTGATGATTATGGGCACACCATGTCGAGGGCAAGTACATAAAAAACCCACCCCAATTTGACCTGACCCATCCCTAAATTTCAACCTTGTTTTAAAACAATGGGTAGTAAAAGCCTACATTGAGAAGGTAATTGCAAGTACATCAAGTTACCAAACTATGACTAAAGGAGAATCATCAAGGTCATTTAAAACAATATCCTTTGTCAAATCCCTTACAAACACGATTTGGATCCTCATAGTGAATAAAAAAAAAAGCCATACCTGCATTATATTAAGGACAGTTCTGATCACATCTTGATCCTTCAGAAAATCTACACTTTGACGTGCCTGCCCGATAATTTCAGCCCATTTCTGGAAAACAATGCAATCTTATTAGCCTCTTAGCTCTTATAAACAAGAATAAAAATACTAAAATGAAACTGATCCTGAATAGCTCTCACGGTTGGCAAGTAAACTGAAGCAATACTCCTATCTGACAGTTTCCAGGCATCCATTTTGTTCGGTCCTAAAATATGTCTGGTAAAGGAATCTATTCTCCAACAAAAACCATCACTTCAAAATACTTACAAATCGAACATAATGATTTCTCATAAAAAAGGGAGCAGCTTTCAAACTGTCAGATGGTAATTGATCTTCGAAAAAATCATATGCCAATTTAATTTAATTTGATTATTTAAATGTTTGTCAAATACTAGCTTGGATTTGTTTGGAGATTTTTGTGGCAAGATTTTAAATGGAAAAGAATTGCAGTCAAACTAAGTAAACACAGGAAAAAAAGTTGGATTGTAACTGAACAAGGAACTTTCATATTTTAGTGAGGGGTTCATTAATGTATATATAGGGCCCATCATTATTCGTTACATTGTGAAAATATAGAAAAACCTTGAGACCTTTTTTTCTATATAAAATTATACCTTGAGCTATTTTTATCCTGTGTAGATTTCTTTCACAGAATTGAGGGGGGGGGGGGGGGATCTCAAACAAACCTGGTTAGGAAGATCCATCAACCTCTGCAGGTATTCATCTCTCTTCTGTGGATCAGATTCTGCTTGAATCATATGGCCAACCTGGTGAAAAAAAAACAAAAGCAAAGGTCACAAACTTCACACATTTGTAGTGTCAATATGTTAGTCCTCAAAACATATAGATGCATACAGATTCATAAAATGTATGAATCTGATGTGGCTCAAGATCAGCAACAGTTGTTGGTAGGCCTGCTAGAAGTTCAGATACAAACGGCTCACTTTCTCCAACCTGAAAACCAGAGAAGCAGCTTATCAATGAATTTTTGATGCATTGCAATTACAACCCAAAGGCAAAGTGCCAGTGCAAAAATAGAAGTCACCTGTACAATAACAAATTTCCGCTTGCATTTCTGTACAATTTTCAAGAATGTGTCACAAGCCATGTCCTGGAAAATTTCGAGATGCAAGTTACAGTGAAGCTATACAAGAAAATATAACAAATGCAACACCACACTATAACACATAATTGCTAGTCCTCCAATCACTCAAAGGGGTTTATGTAACACTGATACATGTGACACAAAAATGATAAGATAGTCTACAGTATATGCAGCCTGTCTAGACAATAGTATATAGATTATAGAGAAAACAAAATCACCTGCACTCCAGGATGAGTTTCATGCATAAATTCAAACAATTTATTGACAACAGTTTTCAAGAACTTCCAGTGAGCTCTGAGAAATCTTGGGTACTGACCAACAACATACCTGCAATCAGAGCCAGTAAGTTTGAAAACAAACAGATATGAAATTTGTGTACTTATACAACCACATCCCTGACAAATTTACTTTATGCTTCTACAGCTACCAATCTCAGTGGGTACAACCCTTGTCAAGGAACAAGCGTGTAGTCAAATTGAAATACAGTCCGTAGAAAAGTTCTACCTGTCTCTCTCCCTATTTTTTTCTTTTTTAAAAAAAATTGTGTGCTGGAGAAACATCGGAAAGTGGTAACCCCAAATTGGTGATAACTATGAGGTACAAAAAGAATTGAAGACGTATAACTCCACAAAAGAAGCTCTCGAACACCTTCTGCAATCATAAATTCTTACATGATGTTACTTGCAATAACAGCCTTGTTATCTTTCCCTTTCGTGATTTCACATAAATTCAGTAGATCACGAATGACCATCACTAGAAATCTGTTTTCCTGCAACAGAACAAAGATGGTCAAAAGTGTCAATGCATTATTGAAGAACATATGATCATTGCAACAAACAAGTAAGCATTAGCCAATTAAGAAATCTTCAAAATCTGAAATGGATGGGTTATATAACAATACATCATTAAAGGATTGTGCTCGACCGATTGTCATTGAATTGTTTGGTACTAAACCAAAAATAATATCAAACAGGAAGTGGCAACAGGGAGAAAAGGTATGAAACAGTTGCAAAAAACAGAGCAGAGATTAAAAAGATTTGACAACCAGGATGAAACTACAATCTTAGAAAAGCAAAAAAACAATCACCAGCAAGCTTGCTAGTACTAAACCAAAAATTAGAACAGGTGATGTGACATGCTAACAAGTGTTGACATAAATTGCAACCGTTTAGTATATGGGCATGGAACACACTCTTTCATATATATGAGATCCCAAAACATTAGGCAATGAACAACAAACAATTAGTATCCATGGAAGAAATTAAGAGGTCATGGAATGATTTATAATGAAGGATCCTATAATATGGCAAGACAATGAGAACACAATTTTTTCTTTTGAATCATGAGAACAAAATTCACGGACATTTCACTGGTATATCATCATCAAGGAGTTATAAGCAAATAAGAAACTAGAATTCCATCACTTCTATATTAGGTCCAGGTTAAAAACAATGTGTCCTCATGCTTCAAAAAATTTCCATTTGTACACGCTACAAAATTTCATACAAAAACTTAAGTGTCTTGAAGGCATTATGCAACTACAAAAAGATCCGAGTGTTAATTGATAAACTTTCCTATTTCCAGTAAGGATATTTCAAAAAACTAAGCCTCCATTGATCCAGAAAAGGCAGTTACCTGTTCTTCCATCATGGAACCAGATATGGATCCAATTGCCCAGCATAAAGTATTCAAATTGTTCCAATTCCAATCTTCACCACTCAGTTGTTTACTTAATTTCTTCAGCATCTATGTGGCACCAAAAAGGGAAGACAGCAACATCTATATTAAGATACCACACTTCATCGTATAGAAGAGAAGCAAATAAAAAACCAATATACATTCACTAAAGATATGCTTGTTCTCTCATCTGATACCTTAAATGTACTATATTCACTATACTCGTTTTTTCATCTGAATATCTTGATGTACTTCACAAAAGAGAGGTTAAGAAGTAAACAAGCTGAAGCAAGGAAGATATTACAACTGTGAAAGCATGCAACAAATCGGTAACACAACAAAAGGAAACCCAAGGCAGAAAAGAAAAAAATTACAAAGAAAGTTGTCTTTTCACAAAGCAAAGTTCTTGAAAAGGCTAACCGTTATACATAGTAGGAATACTGGAGCAGATCAGAGCTCTAAAGAAAGCTAAACGAATTAATTCATTTATTAATCACACATTATGAATCTAAAGCTTTAAACTAAAAAGAAAATAGCTGAAAGATGTGACAGTATTCCTAAGATAAATTCCAGAGTCAATGAGTTCAGTGACAAGCTCTTACCTGCTTTTCAGTATCCTCGTGATCAAGATGTGACAAATAGATTAGTGTTTCCCTCATAATCTGCATAATTGCATTTTGATTAACCTTAGAAACTGGTGTCAAAAAATAGTCGAAAACAGAGAATTAAGGCCAATGCATATCTACTAAAACATAAGATCTCCACAACAAAAACATACTGATACTGAAAAGCAGTTTGAAATTTGACATCCTGCCCATTAACAGAATAGGCCTAGCCTTGGACACTGTTAAAGCAAGCATTAAAACTAACAACCAAATGTTAAATGTTTTGAAATCTTGTATTAAAAAAATTTACAGTACCACGGCAAATTATGCACATTATATATAAACCGATCTTTTTCAGCATGTAAAATGAAGCTGCACCCACAAATCATGCCCTATGCACCTCAAGTCTATATCTTGATTATCCACAGTTCAATCACGGACATAAAAGTTTCATTTTTCAAAATTTCAAAATAATCACCGGTACACACTTTAATCAACACTCTATTTGAGCTAGCACAAGGCCCTAAATACACTAATTGATTTCAAAAAAATGCTCCATGTCCATATTCAAAGGCCAATAAGAAATGATTACATAAATGCACCAGCCAAGTAACGATATATCACCTTATATTGAACAAGAACATCATTATCCTTCATGGTTTCACGAACAATATTACCATTTTCATCTTCAACTATCAAAACCTCCTCAGGTTTAGCCATACGACAGATCATAAGCATTCGCAACTTGGACATTGGAGTAGCATAAAGCTGCCTCCTCTGCAGAATTTGTGACCCTAAACCATCAACCATGCCATGTAGCAAAGGCATCTGCAGATTCCGAGAATTGATAGTCTAGAATCAGTAATCTCCATGGAAGAATGGAAGTGTTAAACAAGAAACTTGTAACCGATTCATAATGATGAAAATGCAAGAATTTCTAATATCTGCACATTATATATGTAAAATGAGAAAACAATGAACTACATGAAGCAGATAAGATTGTCTAAAAATATGAGCAGAGTGCAAGACATCGAACAAAATACACAAGAAAATTTTCAAACATCTAAAATATTGTCACACTTCTTATTGGATATTTACCCACATTTTTTTACTGAAAAATATGTGGGATAAGATAGTATCCCACATGGGAAAAGGCATTTTGAAAAAGGGAGGAGAAGAAATACATAGTAATGGATATCCTCCACAACAAACAAGAAAAAAAAAAACATCAATAAAACATGACAATACTATCTATATAAAAATCGATCCATTAAAGAGACTCCTAGAAAATTTACAGCTACTTCAGGGTTGTCTGAAATATGGTGTATTTCACAAGAGATGCAAAGGGATAATGGTATGTGTTATTGTAAGGCAACGAAAAACAGAAGTCAGAATTAGTAAAAGGAGAACCACAATGAGCAGAATGACACAATAGCTGAACACCACATTACTCCACTTGCCAACCACCATCTGGTAATAAATACATTCTACCTGCAGTCCCATCATGTTTACAGCCACTGCAGGGTTGTCCAAATTATGGCGTGCCTCGAAAAGCTCCAAAACCAAGGAGTTCCAATAGTCCAAGCAAACCTATAAAGCGTGCAAGGCAGCAAGACTAGTCATATTATCAGACTTGGAATTACATAATAATTCACATATACAGACATGCATACTACAACACCAGTACACGTGTGCACCCACACATACACATCGAGAAAGATGAACGAGAGCAAGAGAAGGAAAATAACTTCACCTTAAAAACCTCTGTGTCATCAACATAACAGATGTTAATTAGATACTCGAGACCCATTAGCAGAGCAGTTATGTTCTCCTGCGTAGACTCCAGCACTTGAATATGAGACTGCAAAGAGATGAAGGCATCTGTAATTTCATCTCTTTAACAGGATATACATGCAATCTTGAGACAATGCCTAGAGGCCTTGATGCAAAATACAGAGAAAGCAAAAATATCTCAAGCTAAGCACACAAATTCTACCATATGGATCTACTTTGCAAACTCATCATGACCCAAAATTGCAGTCATCAACAGTCAAGTTCAAAATATTCCATCAACAAGCAATGAGCTCACATATGAGATTAAGCTGTTTTTTTTTTCTGAATGATAGCACATTTAAGTCATCTTTTTGTCTTGTTCTATGAAACATAACAGAGATTCCTCAATTCAACAGTACAGCAGTTGGAAACAAATTGGAATCATTTTGATGGGGACAACAAAAGCAGAAATTGTCTTTTTCTGGACAAGGTTATTTCAGTAAATTTCCAGATTTACTGGAAAATTGTCTAGGTCTAGTATTTTAGTTCTCTTAAAGTTATTAGGTTTTCCTATTCTAAATAGGACTAGTTAGTGTTGTCAAAGGCAAAAGGTGCCAAGCTTGTAAGAAGCCCGAGGAGCTAGGCGCATGCCCGAATGAACGAAGGCGATATGCTATAAGTTAAAAATATATATATTATATTATATTATATAAATCTAAAATATGTATCTTCCCAATTAAGATTAGATCAGTAGAAAATCAAAAGAAAATATAAATTACCATTACAGTCATATAAAGTCATATTTTTCACCCTTGAAACAAAATAAGATAATTTAAAGTAGAAAGTACCAAATAGATTAAAAGCAAAATTAAATATCATCATCATTATTCATTAATCTTCGAAAACATCTCCATCCATGCTTTCCTCTCCTTCACTTGAATCCTCCATATTCTCCATTTCATGATTACAGTCAAACTCCTCATCTCTCAAACTATATAGCACTTGTTTAGAAAAAATTAAAGTATTAACTGTACAGATGTGTTGTTCTTTGACTCCCACTGTTGAAAAAAGAAAGTGTGGTTGGTGTTTCTCTTCTAAGTGTCCTTCATTGTCCGTTTGCCTCCCACTTTAATGATTTTTTTACCATAATCTTTGTTTTTTACAAAAACAAAAAAAAAAAACCCTAAGTTGTTCTTGTGGTAAATTTAAAAAAAATGGAGAAATAGGTCAAAACATAAATCATTTTTAAAAAATCCAACAAAAAAGGACGAGCTTCAAGCAAGCACTAGCCTTAGTGCCTTGCACCCACTCACAAGGCGCCCGCCTAGGCGACGCCTCATTGAAATCCAATGCCTAAGGCTAATAAAGGCATTGGGGCCTTGCCTCGCCTAGGCGAGCGCCTCGGCACCTCTTGACAACACCGGGACTGGTTATGTTGGAGGTTTAGGATCCCAAGTCCTTATTAGATTAGGAATGCTAAAACTCTATAAATAAGCATGTAATCTTCCAATATTTTGACTACAGTTGATGAATAAAATTTCAGCAATTTGCTTTTGATTGTGTTACTCAATCTCCCTTAGGAGTGACTCCTAAAAACCCTAGGTCTGAAGCTTAGGTTTTTCTGTCCTCTAGTTGTGACTCCTACTCCTAGAAACCCTATTAGTGTGACTAATAGTTTATACAATTCCCAGCATACAAAACCCTTCAATCTAACCTTAAAACACTTACCAATAATCCCTAAACAACCTCTCACACACACCTAATCAACCCTACAACAATTACCCATCAAAGATTCAGCCTAAATTCTCCTAAAATTACTTTCCACGCCACTGTTGATAGCCCTAAACAGCCATGAAATGCAGATCCAGAACAGCCCTCAAAGCTATCCTGCATCACATTTCTATGTCAAACATGTCCTTATCTTGGGCCACATTTTGTGAGAGGTTCAGAAACCATATCATCTCTTACAATTTTAACCCACCCCAACAGAGGTCCCTCCTCTGCTCTCATTGTCCATTGATTCCATTCTAATCAAAACAACCACATTGCTAACCATTACTGACATCTAAGAGTCTAATTATATCTAACATATGAGTGTTAAAACTACTTAGAACAAAAGGTGATTATTGTCAAGAAGCAATCAAAACAAAAACTACAAAACCATAATTTTTCTTTGTTCTAATATTCACATTAGCATTTCTTAGGCTAAGCCCTTAAGAATTTACAAGAGGAATTATTAACTTGCTGAGAAATGAATACTACCTTATAAAACGAGGTGAAAAACAGCGCCAGATTCTGAATGAATGCCTAAGCATGCAACAAAAAAGTCAGAGAAAATTAGTATCGAACATTAATCCTTGAGAGAACAAATTGCATTTTATTAGCAACACAGACTTGTTCTTCACTAGATCCATTTGCATAAGCCTCTGGGATATTAGTGGTTAGTGGAAGAATGGCCTACAAAAAAATTTAAAAAAAAAAAGAAGAAGAGGAAACAGAAGCAGCTTAGAAACAGATATCACAATTATATAAATTGATACGCATATCCCAATTGGGTTGGAGTTCCCATATCTGAACTAAGATGCCCCATTGTACCTGCAACTGGACCATGAAAAAATTATACATCTTAACATACTGTATGTTATAGAAATCCCCAAAATTAAGAGCCGCAACCTGAAAATTTCAGACAATAAACCAATCAACACTTAACAGTCCAAGAGAAAACATTCTTCTTTTGAAATGTTAACAGCAATACCTCTGTCAAACACTGAAGGGTAAGGTTCCGATAAGATGGCATTGGAAAAAATTTCAGAAGTGTTTCAAGCTGTAAAGCATAGCAGGAAGACAACATGTGATGTAAGTACATACCATGAGAACAAGAATAACTAATGCAAGTTGACACCTATAAATCCAATTGTTTCTGTAATAACTATTCTTTTCATGAAATTTTCTGTCTGAAAGCTATTGATGAAGATTTTACATACAATATTACATACCAAGGGAGATTCAAAAATATAACCCAAAGGAATCCAAGAAAGAAAAGCATGCAAGGTGGACAATGTTGCTCGAATAAGCTCGGTTCTTTGGGAAGCTGACAAGACATACAAGCATAGCTCATGGATGAGTTGAAACTCGCTGTAAACAACCAAACACAACTCTTAGTGAAATAAATTGCACAAATACATAACAAAAAAAGGGACAGTATGATAACAGAGAAGAGGTCAAGAAGAATTGCTGCAGTTTCATATAACATAAGTTGTCAGTGAAGTCCAAGCAATACACACACCAAGACTAGGGAAGCAGCACACTCTAAACAATCATTACAAAGTTATAGTGGCACACCATTTACCAATAAGCTAACTGTCAAGAATCGAGCAAGAAAACAAAGCATTTCAAGAAATACTCGAATGAAAAACAAGTGATATTTGTCTCAGTGTTTATCACTAGGTCAAGATGACTCCCACCATTTCCAACTTAAGTTAGAAACTAAACTCAAAAAAATCAAACAACTAGAATTCCTGTAGATTTCAGCAGCTCCTGCTGCCAATATTAACTGCCTTCGTGTGCACAGACACAAAAACACAATAAACACATATAGAGTAGCTTTGGGGGAGCTTTATGTTTAGGGCTGACATGTGAACAAGAACGAGCTCCATTTGGATAAACATATAGAATATTAAAGTGTTCATTGTATTTTATTTTCTTGGAATTATGATCAAGAAACATAAGAAAGGTGCTTAGTTGGAGTTGTTTTAGTAGAAAATTTCAATTATACGGTCTTTGGCATTATATCACACAAATCATATGCATGGTTAATTAAAGTGTTTTTCACATAAAAGAAATAATGTCTCATAGAATGATCGACATTGTTATTTATAATTTTTTTTTACAATGGTTTCCATTTTGAAACACCATGGATTTTGGTTCTGTGAAGTGAGGGATTTCAGAAACTTATAAATGATGATCCAAATTGAAAAACAAGCCATGCAAAAACAACTAGTTTTTATGTGTGACTATCCTGTAACTTCAAACCTCCACAAGGAAATAGATGGCACTACAGCACCTAGAGAAGTGAAAGCCCAAAGCAATTACCTGTTTAATGATTGTTTAAGCTCTTTGATCTTCTGTTGAGTCATCTCTCCTCGTGAGAAATCAAAAACTTCTTCACTAAGAAGCTGCAATAGCTTATATTAGCTACATATTGCAAAACAAAGTATCATCCAAATATGTGTTTATGTACAGAGAGAGAGAGAGAGAGAGAGAGAGAGAGACTTACTTTCAATATAACCATGCAATTCTCACAAATAGTTTCACTAGTTTTTGCTGCAGCAACAAGATCAGGGATAAAGCTTCGCCATCTAGCAGGCCACTCATGCTTGAGTATCTATATATGATCAGTTACAGAAATTATTCATGTTATAATAAGGTAATAACATGTGTTTGAATAAAACAAACCAAAACTAGCATTAACTATCAGTACAGAAATTATTCATGTTATAATAAGGTAATAAAATGTGTTCAAATAAACCAAACCAAAACTTACATTAATTAACGCTAAAAATATAAATAGAAAACTTAAAATTTTAATCCGAATAATAACTGAGAATTAAAGATTTCTTGAATTAAATGAAAACTTGAAAAACCACACTAGAGTGACTAGTTATAAATAAAAAGCAATCCCAAATAAGTGTCTCCAATTGCTATAATATAGTGCATGGCACGAGATAGGATATCCAAAAAATCACCAAAACTAACCATCAATGGATTCTTAGTTTTAATCATACCTGAACCAAAGTAACATTGAGCTTGTTTACATATAGCCTTTCCATCCGAAAAGAGGCCTCATTACTTGAAAGCTATTTAAGAGAAAAAAAAATGGTAAAATTATCAATAACAGGTAACAAGAAGTTCAAGTTATGAAAGAACATAGTGAAGCTCAATCATTCCCAAAACTACAGCTTTGAGAAGTAAATACCTGTACAATGACTTCAGAAATGTAATTTTTCATTCCATCTCGTTGTTCAACAGGCAATGCATTCCATCTATACTTTATAACGCCCTCTAGGACCTACATAAAAATGTAAAACATCCAAAAACAGCTGCTCAGTCACTTGGTTCTCCAAAGCACTAAATCATCATCTAGTTAATTGCCAATACCACAAAAGTAAATGCATCAATCCACATCTTGGACAAGACTTACAGAAAAAACACAGTAATCTCTTGTAAAATCATCACCTCAAAGATATGAGTAAACAAAAATAAATGAATAAATTAATACTCCATAATGTATGCATTACATTGCATAAATTACAGAACTCCCCTTTCATGTGAAAAGGGTAGCTATGGACTTATTTTAGAAAAAATACAGAAGAAGAGTCAAAGCAAAAGGACATATATTCTCCCTAATTTCTATTGCAGATGAAGAAAAAACATTATTTAATATCAGTCTTGAGCCTTTTAAACATCATCAATTTGTGCCTTTTCCCTTGAGAGTAATGGGCTTCCTATACATATGCCAGACATCACCTTTGAGGTCTATAAGCTTCCTGTATGTTTTGTAGACATCAGTCATTAGGTTGTTCCTTTTATTAACACAACCAAGAAAATAATCCCCTAGGCTAAAGCCAAAAGAAAAGGGTATTCTTATGTTTATTTCCATTGCTTCTAGCCGTACCTCAAACAATATCTATTTTAGTAGATCATTAGATGTGTAAGCAATGGATGAGCATCCATAATTCCGACCCTGAGAAGGCATACAGACTCATCCACAAACATTTTATCGTGTCTACACTCTGCATAGTCCATCCAACCACTGATAGGGTATGTGAGGCTGCCCTCCTATGTCCTTGCAGGATCTTGGTGCATCTATAGTACTAGCACCTGGGCATATATCCAGGAGTATCATACCAGTGACAAGAGAGAGACCATCTTGAAAGTTCTTGAGGAGGTAATTTGACCAAAGCAGATGTCTTTATGCCCCATGATGTTTCTGAAAGATCTTTTTCAGCATCATCCAAATGGCTAAATTAACCTTCTATTCAATTCCTATAAGCATGTATAACAATCAAGCAATGCGCAATTTCTTTGCAGGAATGGTAGAAATGAAAACAGGATTCAGGTCAAAAGCTCAAGTTGGCACATGACTCTCTTCTACACATTGAAACACACATGCCTCTTTCATACAAATTGGAAACATCATTTTCTATCACTACAATGGTAGATAAAAGATTGGTTGTACTGCACAAGTGAGAATTAGAGCTAAGTTCTGTTAGGCTCTTTACTACAACATCTCAAAAACTGATAAAAAGAAAACAAGTCATCAAGCACCAACTACCATAATACTAGCTTAGTCACAACAGATGAATGCAACAGTCTCAGCTAGATTTAAACAAATATATATAAAAGTGTTCTAGAGCTTTCACAAGTAATGCCTACAGCTAGATGCCAAATTATGACTTAAATATCTGTAACAACAGACAACAAAGTTGAAGCCATGATGACTTGCTTCATAATTTACAAAAAGAATATCCTCCTAAGCAATAAATAAAAAAACAAAATTTCAATGCATCATATAACAACTAACCTGCAAGGCAAAGAACTTGGTGTTGAGGTTCTTTGTATTTTGTAGAATGTGCACCACTTGGAGCCACATATCTGGATTGTTTTGCAAGTCCTGCAAAATACGGTCAGCAGCTACCCTCTGCAGACAATAGAGAGGGGAGAAATTTAGCTCTGCAAGCAAAACCAAAACAACCAAAAACAGGAACCAAATTCGAAGACGTCTAGTAAAAAATGAGAAACACCAACCCCCGGTGCAATAGACAATTTGAGCAACAATAATAATCATTATTACCGCATTTCAAATTCAAAATGGAAATAAACCCATCTTTGAAACAAAATATAATACACTTCCATTCAATAATAATTAAGCAGGTCGCTCGCCCGTTCCTTCGTCCGTTTATTTTCACACTTTGCAGTACCAAATACAACATAAATAGCAAAATCCCTCTTAAGAGAGCTTTAAACCCTAAAAAAATATATAAAGTCCATTGCTGACTAGCTAAGTAGAAACACTCTTACTAAACCCTAAACCTAGGATTGAAGAAGAGTTGAATTGTTATATAGGCCTTCGCATTTGAAATGGAATAAAGAAAACCTGACCTCTTCTTTGGATCCAGTGCCATAGAAGGCAGCTACAGTAGCATCCAGTAAAGGAACATCAATCGCCTGACTTAAATCCCTAAATTTCTCTGCCGCCATAACCAAAGAAGCCATTATTACTGGATTTCAAACCCGCACAAAAACCCTCGCTGCTTCCACCACTGCTACTTCGACCAGCAAACCCTAAGAGAGAGACTAAACGGGAAGGCGGTGTTTCTAGAGAGGGAAAAAAGAGAGAGAAAGTGGAAGGGTTTTATGTTCGTTGTAGTGAGCGAACAGTTTAGAGAGAGAGAGAGAGAGAGAGAGAGAGAGGATAATTTATATTTATATATGCGCGAAAGACTGCTTGAATTTTAAGCAGAGAGGGGGAGAGATATAGACTTTGAATTTCTAGCTTTTTTATTTAACTTTCCTTTTCTCAATTTTTCATTTAATTCATTAATAAAAAAGCTTGTCAATCCCTAAAATTTTAAATTTTGATTCAATAGAACCCTCTTACAGTAGTTTGATAAGATCAAACTTCTACTTTTAGTTAACATTTAAATGATATCGCATACATCATTATATTTAAAAATATAAAATATAAAATTTGTTATTTTTTAATATTGTTTGTATTGAAAATGAAGAAAAATCATGAAATCATTTGAAAAGTTATGAAAACCACAAAAGATTAGAACTGTAATAAAAGAAACCCTAAAGCTCAAAGGAAGACTATTTTTACGTTTTTTGTAATGTTACTAGCTTTATACCCGCGCGATGCCGCGGGTCATTTTTTTTTGCATAAAAAATATTAAAAAATAAAAATTTAAAAATATTGGGTTTTTCTGCAAAGTTATACCCAAGAATCTTGGGTTTGGCTACAACGCCTGACCTAAGAGTAATATTTATAATATTAATAATAAAATTAAACTTGCATGACCCAAGTTTAAGTGAGTCTGGCTGTAACACCGGATCCAAGTTTAAGTAAGTCTGGCTGTAACACCGGACCCAAGAATACTGGATGTGGGTCTGGCTATAAAGTCGTGTCATAAAAATGTGATAATTAAATAGATTAATTAAAAAAACAAAGAACAAAAATTAACAGGAAGGAAAAAACTAATGAAGAAAAGGAAAAAAAATTGAATTAATTGGGTCAACCTTTTAAACTAGGTTATCCCGTAAAACCTGGGATTTGCGTTATGAAAGTTTGATAACTAAATAGAAAAAAAAATGACGGGTTTACCTAGAATTAACCGGGTTAACCCATCAAATCAAGTTAACCCGTCAAGCTCAGGATACGTGTTATGAAAGTATGAAAGTCTGATAATTAAATAGAAAGAAAATTAACTTTAACAAACTAAACTAAATGAAAAAAATAACTCGTCAAATCAGGTTAACCCATCAAACCCGAGATTCGTATCATGAAAATCTGATAACTAAATAAAAAAAATTAACATTAACAAACT
>Ga0307515_10008618_pt1 | contig 19848 bp, 11 predicted proteins | sample 17_EM_MG_FD_194513 | JGI IMG/M metagenome (GOLD analysis project Ga0307515, IMG submission 194513) | Populus trichocarpa ectomycorrhiza microbial communities from riparian zone in the Pacific Northwest, United States - 17_EM | ecosystem: Host-associated > Plants > Roots > Unclassified | place... | reverse complement strand
GTGAAGTTATTAACATAATTTTAAGTATTCATAGTACATATACACAAGTACCTAACAAAATTATAAATAATAAAACGACACAATTAGTGCTAGCTCACTTCGTGACATAGACTTGCAACATATATAGGATTATAAAAGTTATTAGTCATCAAGAAGACTTATGCTTATGATTTTTTTTATGAGGGAAAGGAATCATCATGTCTATTAGCACTTTTAACAATCTTGCTCAAACATTCAACTCAAGTTCAATAATACCTCAACTCATATGACAATACTAATGCTCATCATTGCAATAAAAATAACATTACAAATTTAACATCTAGCCATAAAATACATGTACGTGGTTTTTCATAAGGAATGAGAACAATATGCTTATCCAAAATTCTTTTAGCATCGATTACAACATTTACATATTAAATTACACAATAGTTGTTATGGCGTCTAAGTTCATATTTGTCACTTTTGACATTGCCTTTATGATGAATTATGTAATACATTCAAATCTAAGGTTGCCGACTATACGTCAACACGTAGCATCTCATTTTTTTAATTTTTGATTCCTCAATCAATAATTAATATTTCATTTCCTTAGTTACTGATTTTCATGGGTACAATCTTTGAAGTAACCACACGTATTAATCTTATGTTTGCTCGTCATTATCACCGATTAACATAATTTGTTTGTAACATTACCATATTTTCTATTTTCTAGGTATCACAACCGTTTGTTTCATTGAAGCATAGGGAAAGGAGAACCTACATCATCATCTTATAAGTAACCAAATCGTACTTTGCTTCTTTGGTCATCATTTATTTGGGCAACTAAACATCAGAAGATGCCATATTCATAGATATTGATAATTAATCGTCTACTATCAATTTATATCTTGTCCTTAGTCACTGATATTACAGTCATTAAGTATCGTTCCTTTCTTATCCTTAGTCACTGACACTACAGCCACTAAGTATCATTCCTATCTCATCTTTAGTCACCGATACTATGGCCACTAAGTATAATCCGATCATCCCCTCGCGAATGCCAATAATTATGGCAAACCCATTTGATTGCCAACAAATTTGGCTATTAATATCTTCTTACCGAGTCTATCTTTAATATTTTACTCCACATCTTTATACAACCTTATACCGCATTATTTTATTTGAGCTATGTTCAATAAACAACTGATGACATGTATTATGGTCTAGGAATCCTTATACATATAGAATTCTTCCATGCATAACTATTCATTCCTAACTATGATCAATTTTGTATATGGTTCTTTAAACATTAATTTTGATTGTGAATAACACATCATAATCTTTATTTCATCGTATTAGTGAAAGTTTTCAAATGAGATGGTTCACAACACTCATTATCGGTAATCCTATTATGGACCCCATTAACCGGAGTTAACCTCATCCCTTATTACTGATTATCCAACATGGACATCATTAGCCAAAGCTAATCTTTAATGCTTATTCTTAGCCATCCAACATGGATACCATTAGCCAAAGTTAATCTCATCATTCATTCTTGGCTATCCAACATGGATACCATTAGTTGAAGCTAATCTCATCATTTGTTCCTGGGTATCCAATATAGATACCATTTGCCAAAGCTAATCTCATAATTCATTCTCAGTTTTCCAATATGGATACCATTAGGTGAAGCTAATCTCATCATCTGTTCCTAGTTATCCAATATCAATATCATTAGCCGCAGCTAATCACATCATTTAATCTCGGTTATCCAATATGGATACCATTAGTAGAAGCTAATCTCATCAATTAATCCCTATTATCCAATATGGATACCATTAGCTGAAGCTAATCACATCATTATTCATTGTGTTTCATGAGTAGTTTTAATCGATTTACAATCGAGTAGCAATATTATGTATAAATACTAATTAATTAAAGGTGGAAACCACCTACCTGCCCCTCCCGTAGTGTCCTTGCCCGGTCGAAGATTCGATCACAATCGTGCCTCTTAATACACAAAATGATCATTACTCAATATATTTTTATTTAGGTAATGTCAAAGACCATTTCCACATATATACTAGAACACACATACATTCATTCAAACATCTCCTATGTTTGTATAATTGTACAGTGATAAATTGTAATAAGACATTCGTCCCTAATTTTAATGAAGGTCATTTACAGAAATTATATCATTATGATACTGTCATTTACAAAGATTATATCATTATGACACTGAAATTATCAACAAAACCGAGTCATTTTAACATTGAAAATCATTAGCGAAAACTAAGTCATTCTGACACTGAAAATCGTCAACGAAAACTAAGTCATTCTGACATCATCAATGAAAACTAACTCATTCTGACACTGAAAATCATCAACGAAAACTAAATTATTTTGACACTGAAAATCATCAATGAAAAACTAAGTCATTCTGACACTAAAAATCATCAACAAAAACTAAGGCATTCTAACATGTTTTTTTCCTTAAATTCACACATATGGTCAATACCAAGTTTTCCTTCTAAAGGTCATACTTCAACCTAGTTTTGGACATAAACCACTACCAAATTCACTTCCAAAGTTTATGAAGCAAGGAAAACATGTATTGTTTTTATTCTATAACAAGATCACACATTCATCAAACATTGTTAAAGAGGAACCATCACTCATTTATATCTTCATGAGGGTCTTTCTATGTTGTCATCTCTTAAGGTGGCCAGAGCCTATGTCATTCCCCTAACAAGCATATTTTTATGTTCTTCATGTGGCAACATCAAATTCTCATTCACTATCGTGTGGCATAAGGTGTTCTACGCATTCCAATTACAAAGTACTACTAAATATGTTCAAGGATCATATTCTTTTCCATAACCTCATCAAGTTCATCACAATGTTGTCAAGTACTACATAATCAAGTTCAACATGTACATTCTCAAGGATTCTCTCATCTAAATTTCTATAGGTTGAAACATGGGTATTAACGTTAAGTGTTCATTTCATTGATTTTTACTACATCATTCCAAGTGTTATAACCTTTAATCAACAACAAATTCCAAGTAAAGATTAGAGCTTGATTAGTCCTAGCTGGTTTGGTCCACTCAACCGCGAACACTGTTTGGTGTTTTAATCGTAACTAAAGTTTTAGAACTATTTTTTAGCATGGTTTGTCTCTATGGAAAGCTAGTACATAGGGCTACAACTTTCATGAAGGACACATCACTCATATTTGTCATCTAGATGTCTAAACTCACTCATTACACTAGCATAAGAAATTTGCCTAGTACGATGTTAGTCTGGACCCTTACTCAATGTTGTTCTCATGTATAGAGTTATACAACCTCAAATACATCGAGACTTGTTCCATTTGAAAGATAACATCTATACCTATAAGTGTTATACAAACACTAGCTCCTAATTACATTGTTTTAAGTCTCAAAATTAACAATTATAGTAGCATCGAAAATCTATCTAGTACTATGTCGTTCTGGACCTTTACTTAGTGTTTTTCTCATATCCGAAGTTATACAACACCAAATAAACCATGACTAGTTCCATTTGAAATATGACATTCATACCTATAACCGTTAGAGGACATCAACTCCAAATTATATCGTTTAAGGCTCAAAAGTAACAATTAGAGAAGCACCCAAAATTTGTCCAGTACTATATCGGTTTGGATCTTTACTCAGTGTTTTTCTCATATTTGAAGCTATACAACTTCAAATAAGTTACAACTAGTTCCATTTAAAAGATAATATTCATACCTATAACTTTTATAAAAACACCAACTCCAAATTACATTGTTTTCAAGTTGTAATTTCAACTAGAAGTTGGCCAGTAAGATTATTAGAATTTTAATTACATGAGAGATAAATTTGATGAGTACACTAAGTGTTTTCATGCATCACAACATCCATTATCATTACTCTATATTCAAAGCAACTCTCATTTCCTACACATTTTCAAGAACCCTAGAATCACAACATTGGAGTTTTTTCAATTATCCTTTACTAATTATGAAATCAATGAGGAAAACTAAGGAAGAACACTTTAATCAATAATTTCGAGTTCAAATTGAAGAGTTCTTACCAATTTCTTCTTCAAGTGTTCTTCCTCTTAATCACCCATACTTGTCCCTCAAGTTCCTCTCCTCCAACCAAGCTTCTTAATTTTGGCCTAAATTTTTTTCTCTCCTCACAAACCTATTTGCAAGCTTTAATCTCACAATTTGAAAAGATTTCTCAACTGATTTTTGAAAAGAGGCAAGAGAGAAGCCTCTTCCTCTCTTTTTAGCTATTGTTCCACATGAACAGTAGCAGCAAGCATAGTGATATTAGGTTTTATGGGTCAATTACTATTATACCCCAACTTATCCCCTCTAAATTTCAGTTTATTGCACTGACCCAACAATGTGTCTTTATTTTTAGGACCTTCCTAATCTCTGATTGACCTTAAATTTTAACCTAAGGTAACACCTTATGTCTTAAGACCCCATGTACAGTTTTGATCTGATCCAACAGTCTGATTTGGAGATACATTCATTATTATAAAACTGGATAGTTGGAAATTTCACGCCAAAAATCCAAATTTTGCATACCATATAATTTACTTAAATAATCTTGGATCTTAGACTAATTCTTTGGAAATTCCTATTCATAATTATCATAAAACATTTCTCTAGATTTCTTACCACTTTTAGTCCCAATAGTGCGATTATGCGTAGGGATTATATTGAAATTCAACGTTTCTCATGCAAAGGGTCATACATTGAAAAATTACAAATTACAAATGTCAACCTCAAAGTTTAAGGAAATTAGAATGTTGGAAGATGAATCTTTTAATGATTTTTATGCTAAACTTAATGACATTATGAATTCCAGGTTCAATTTAGGAGATAAAGTGGAGGACGAACGAATTGTAAGGAAGATCCTTACCTGAAAGATTTCGGCCAAAGGTAACAGCCATTAAAGAAAGCAAGGATCTTGATACTATACGTGTTTTAGAACTGGTAGGTTCCTTATAAACATATGAATCTATATTGCCTCATCAAATGAAAGGTAAGTTTATTGCACTTAAATCTTCTAAAGAAAAACATGACTAGTCATTTAATGATGATCTTAATAATGAAGATATAGCTCTTATAGCTAAGAAATTTAGAAAATTCATGTTTAAGAAGAAGAAAATTTATAAAGGCAAAAAGGTAAATAATTTTGCCAAAAGAAATGAATTAGAAAATGAAAGAAAAATTAAGACTGAATTTGGGGAAAGAGTTAAGTATTTTGAATGTTCAAGATATGGTCACTTGAGAAGTGAATGTCCTAATTTGAAAAGAAATAAAGGTAAAGCTCTTAATATCACCTTAAGTGATGAATTTGACTCTGAAAATTTTAATTCATCATCAAATAATGAATTTGTTTTTGTTGCTCTTTCTGACACTATTAAGATATCATATGATTCTGACACAGATCAGACTATCAGTAATTATAGTGATTTAAATATTACTTTTGTTATTACTTATCATGAACTAAGCTTGCAGGAAGCTTATAAAGACTTGTGTGAAGTAGTGAAAGTCAAGAAATTGTTCAATAAACTGACAGATATGGAGAACAATCTGGCAGAAGCTCTAAAGCTATCAAAAGTAGAGATATCTAGATCTCTTATGAAAGTCAAAGCACTTGAAAATGAGTTGACTATGTGCAAACAGTCACAAGAACCGTCAGCAACATAAAAACTTGAGTTATTGAAAGCTCAAATGGTAAGTACTAATCGTACAGGATTAGGACATATGACACATGAAACTCCATCAACAATATGTATGTATCTTCCTCCTCTAAAGGGATTACCTTTGTAAAGACCTTTGTAAAGGATAAGGAACCTTTCATACTAGAAGACAAATCAAACAATGTCCAAAAAGGTAAGTTGAAATGTAAATTTAGTCCTACCTGTCAGCATTGCGGAATTGAAGGACAAGTAAAAAGAAATTGTTTCGCAAGTAAAAATTAAAATCTAGAGTACAAAGTTGACTTAGTCTTAAATCAATTATGTACTATAGAAAGGAAAATTGATAAGTCAGTAGGTTGTGAGAAATCTAATGAGACAGAAAGTTCTAACAGAACAAAAATGAAAAATCAATAGGTAGTTAAGAAAAAGAAAATATGTTTAGTAGTACACATTACACTAAAAACTATGAATAACAATTTGTGGTATTTAAATAGTGGTTGTCCTAGACATATATGTGGAGATAAAGGTCAATTTAAAAAATTTAAATTCATGAATGGTGGTTTAATGACCATTCGAGATAGAAGCATAGCTACCATTGAAGATAAAGGAAATGTTGAAATTTCTGGTTTACCTATTTTTCATAATGTTTTATTTGTGAATGGCCTTAAAGCTAACCTACTAAGCATAAGCCAATTTTGTGATGAGAATCATAGTGTGTAGTTTTCTAAGGATGAATGCAACATCTATAATTATGCTGGCAAGTGGATCATGAAAGGTAGTAGAACTTCAGATAATTGTTATGGAATTTCTAGCTTGACTGCAGTGGGATGTCACAAGGCAACACTAGATGATATTGATCTTTGGCATCAACGCCTTAGTCATATCAATTTTAGAAATTTGTCAAAAAATTCTAAAAAAAGAAGCGGTACGAGGACTACCGAATATGCAAACAGTCAAGATAATGGTGTGTGGAGCATGTCAAAAAGGAAAACAAACTAAAGTTCAACACAAAAATACTGCTGATATTTTGATATCAAGACCACTTGAATACATGGATCTAATGGGTTCAACTCAAACCGAGAGTATTGGTAGAAAGGAGTATATCATGATCATTGTAAATGATTATTCAAGATATACTTGAGTTATATTATTAAAAGATAAATCTGAATCTTTTGATCTTATAGGGAAACTATTTAGAAGATTGCAAGAAAAAAAAAGAACTATTTATCTCTAGAATCCATAGTGATCACGAGAAAGAATTTAAAAATACTAATTTTTCATCTTTTTATGATAAATAGGGTACATTAAGAATTTTCTACTATAATCACTCCTTAACAAAATAGTGTAGTTAAGAGGAAGAATAAAGTTGTACAAGAAATGGCTTGGACAATGCCAAATGGTAAGAAAGTTGCAATGCACTTCTAGGAGGAGCTGTCAACATAGTTGTCTATATTTTAAATCATGTTGTATTTTAGACTAGGTACAAAACTCACCCCTTATGAGTTGTGGAATCACAAGAAGCCCACGGTCAAATACTTTAAAGTATTTGGAAGTTCTTGCTAAAACTTACATAAGTTTGATAGCAAAAGCGATGAAGGAATTTTTCTTGGATATTCATCACATAGTAAAGCCTATAGAGTCTACAATCTATAAACTTAAATTGTCATGGAAACAATCAATGTGGTCATTAATGACAATCTAAAGGAACTTGTCATGATCTTGATGACATGTTTGAAGCAACAAAAGAAATCTCATCTAAATAGGATGAACACTGTTAGGAAGGAAGTTCTATGCACAACTTTAAACAGTCCCAAGAAAAAGAACCTTCCTCAAGGATAAAGCACAATCATCCTAAAGAGAATATCATTGGAAAATTAGATGAAGGTATGAGGTTTAGAAAAAAGAATTTTTAATCAAGTCTCATATGTGTGTTACTTTTCACAAGTTGAACCTAAAAAGGTTGAAGAAGCTCTACAAGATGAAAGTTGGATCAATGTCATGCATGAGGAACTAAATCGATTCACTAGAAATGATGTATGGGAGCTGGTTCCACAACTTGACATTCACAATATAATTGAAACCAAATGGATCTTCAAGAACAAATCTAATGAGCATAGAATAGTTATCATAAACAAAGCAAGATTGGTGGCACAAGGATACTCATAAATCAAAGGAATTTATTTTGATGAAACATTTGCACCAATAGCTCGTTTGGAGTCTGTTCACATTATGCTTGCATTTGCTTGTCACCAGAACTTCAAACTATACCAAATGGATGTGAACAATGCTTTTCCAAATGGGATTATATAAGAAAATGTATATGTAGAACAACCTAAAGGTTTTGCTAATCATTTATTTCCTGATCATGTGTACAGATTGAAGAAAGCCCTTTATAGTTTAAAACAAGTACCACAAGCCTAGTATGAATAGTTAACAAAATACCTACTAGATAATTGTTTTCAAAAAGGTCATGTTAACAAGACACTCTTTATAAGAGAAACAAGTAAGGAAATAATCATTGTTCAGATTTATGTTGATGACATTGTGTTTAGAGTTACTCGTGATTTACTTTCTTATAAGTTTGTTAATAAGATGAATGAGTATGATTGGAGAGTTAAAATTCATTTTGGCATACAAGTTAAGCAATATGATAATGAAATTTTTATTTCTCAATCAAAGTATGCACGAGATATGGTTAAAAAGTTTGGTATGAAAGGTAAGAGTTATGCTCGAATGCCTATGAGCATTTCTATCAAGATCAGTTCAGAACCCACAAGTAAGTGTGTTGATTCCACACTTTATAAAAGCATGATAGGAAGTTTGCTCTACATAACAACAACCAGACCTGATATTGCTTTTAGTATTGGTATGTATACTAGATTTCAGTCTAATCCAAAAGAATCACACCTTACTGCAGTCAAGAGAATCTTGAAATACTTAAGTTTCACATCTGATTATGGTATTTGGTATTCATAAGACTAGAATTTGAGTTTGTTAGGTTATTTAGATGTTGACTGAGCTGGTAACACTGATGATATAAAAAGCATAATAGGTGGTTGTTTTTATATCGATGGAAATTTGGCAGCATGGATAAGAAAGAAATATAATTCAATTTCTTTGTCCATTGCTAAAACCGAATACATTGTTGTTGGAAGTTATTGCACACAACTTCTTTGGATGAAAAAGATTTTACAGGATTATGGTTTTATTCAAGATACTATGACTATTTATTGTGATAATTCTAACACCATTAGTATCTATATGAATTCTGTGCAGCATACAAGAACCAACCATATTGATATAAGACTTCATTTCATTTGAGACTTGGTTGAATAAAAAATTGTGACTTTAGAACATGTTAAAACTGAACATCAATTGGTTGACCTTTTCACAAAACCTTTGGATGGTTTTAGGTTTGAGTTTCTTAGAAAATTCATTAATGTATGCAACATGCCATGATTTTTGAAAATAATATCCTTGTATATATTTTTAAAAAAAAATTGTTTCCATAAAGTTTTTCTTCTTCATCTCACAGTTAACAGGTTGTTGACACTGAAACAAAGAGAAAAACCTGTAAGTATACCTAACATATGCCTTTGAACTCTACAAATGTCATTTTGATAAGATCAAGGTGACTCTTACTTGGAAGGTCTTCATTTCTGAAAATATATTCTTTTGAAAGACCAAGTAAAAGGTATTTTCTTGTGCACTGTGAGATGTTATCATTCTAACTGTTAGCAAAGAAAAATTTTGTTTTTGAATGCAAATATGTTGACAGTAAGGGTGAGCATGTGCCTTGAATCGACTAAAGTTAGTTGAACCTAGTACAAACTATTAAGATAGATTCCTTTCTAACATATCCCTAAAGAAAAAGTTGATTGCTCACATTATTATAGATGTAACAACTCGGCTTTTCAAGCCCAAAACAACAGTAATTTTATATATATATATACATACATACATACATACTTGACACACATCGTGTCGGTAATCTGCAAACCTGTTCCCTCACATCATTAAGATACAATCCATACACCAACAATAATCAACATTTCATTTAAAAGTGAATCTTACATAAACACATATTATTATGTTTGCATGATTAGAAGTTCACATTAACAATACACATACATAGACATGAGTTTGCATTCCTATCCTACTAATAGTCATCACGAATTTAAATAAAAAGGATTTAATAATAGTTATATGTTCAGTACATTGATTCATACAAAATACATCGTGATTTAGAATGCAACTACATGATTCCTTACAAAAGTAGGTTCCCGTGTATTGGGTTTTCTAGGCACCTCGTTGGTGTGACGTCCCTGCTATAGTACAAAACATTTATAAGAAAGCGATTACTTAATAATAATAATGATAATAAGCAGTCTGGCAATTTAATGGAGCATTAACATTATCCCATGTTTGAAGCGTGACATTTGTAGTTCCTTTATGTACTTGGTATGAACAACTTATAGTACATATAAATGTTCCAATTCTTGCAATCAGCTATAATATTAAATCCGGCTATCCTTTTAAGGCATCATTTGTTGAGGTTAACCTTTCACTCGCCCTGGCCATCCACTTCGGATGTCATCAGTTCGTCATCCGTTCGGAACCATTTGCCCCGATCATCCGTTCAGATGCCATTAGTCGAAGCTAATCATTCATTTGTCCCGATCATTCGTTTGAATGACATTAGCCAAAGCTAATCATTCATTTGTCCCGTTCATCCGTTCGGATGCCATTAGCCAAAGCTAATCAATCGTTTGTCCCGGTCATCAATTCGGATGCCGTTAGCCGAAGTTAATCATTCATTTGTCCCGGTCATCCATTTGAATGCCATTAGCCGAAGCTAATCATTCATTTGTCCTAGTCATCCATTCGAATGCCATTAGCCGAAGCTAATCAATCGTTTGTCCCAATTCCAGCACACATTTGTCATCAAATCCCAACAGAGTCACATGATTTTAACATGAACACACACATGCATCTTCTTACACAATGCATTCCGGCTAGCCCCATTGTTGTGGTCGACCCTCTACCAAGTTTTATTCTTTCCATTTTATTCATTATCCTTAGTTAGATGCTCTAGAAATTGGCCTTATTTTGTCTTTGTTGCTTGTCCTCTTAGTTGTTTTCAGTTTCCTTTACAATTAGCCTAGGAGGTTTAGGTCATTTTTTCTTAGGGATCCTTCATCTTTTTCAATTCTGGGTTAGAAGAATAAGAAGGAAAAAGGAGACTACATGACCCATACCTTTCAAATCTAAATAGGTCTGGACAATTTGGTAGTATTTTCCCTCTCTCTTTCTCCCATTTTTCCCATTCTTCTTCCTCTCTCGATTCTCTTTTTTTCTGTCAGTTTCATCCCATCCGTTCCAGCCCCCTTTCCTTCCCCTTAAGTAGCTACTCAGCCTTCATTCACGATCTCAACTCTCTCTCACATGTTCAAGAGGTATCCTTTACTGGTTTTGGTTTGATTTTTCATTGGGAAGAAGGAGGAAAAGAGAGACATGCAGCTGCTGCAGATAGACTTTGGGAAGAGGAAGGGTCACCTCCTCTCTCTCCTTGCATTTATACTTCACATAAACTAAGGTGAGGTGTTTGGGGTTGGGTTAAAGGTGTTCTTATCCGTGTGTTGGTCTGTTTAAAACCAGTTTTACCCCTCCCTCTTGGCTCTTTAAGATAGCCTAAATGCTTTCCTAACTTTCAATTAAACTGAGTCGCTGCCAATTCAGAAATCGACAGCGGCGGCGGGGTTGTTTAGACCCTCTTTTTTTTTAAGGTGTTTACAATATAAATAAATGAGAAATCTCATAATGGATCATTTGTTCTCTCTTTAAATCCTTGGAAAAAAATCAATTGCTTACATCATTGTGGAAATAGACGAGCAATCTCATAATAGATCATTTTTCTCTCGCTTTAACTCCTTGAAGAAAAAGTCTTTGCTCACTTTATTGCAGAAATAGACAAGCAATTTCTTATTAGAGTTGTTGAGTTAATCAAATTTTATGTTAGGAATAATAAATGTTCATGTATCTAGGCCCTAACATAAAAATTGACTTTCAAGGTATGTTGTTGACACCCTGCTAAGCATATTTTATCAACATATGAAGATGATTAAAAAAATGTTTTTAAGAAAAAAAATTCAGAATGGTATGTTTATCTCATTCACACACTCACATCTTTATTTGGTCAAATAAAGGGATAGTCTTTCATGAATGAAGATTGACCATTGATGTAAGTATCTCTTTCCAAAATTGTCAATTATGAGTGTTTTAAGCTAAAAATTAGCTTACCTTATTAAGGTCTACATATTTGAATGATGTGGATATTATTTTGTTTTTATCAAATGTAAGAAATTGTATAGATCAAAAGTGAAACAGAGCTGGAAATCAATAAGTCAAGATATACCGACATGAATATTCAAGCGAACAAAGGGAACAGGCTCCCTTAAACAAGCAAATACAACCGAAAAGGGAATAGGCTCCCTGAACAAAAGGACAAAACCAGCAAACAACAAAATCTACAAGCAGACGCCATACAACCATTAATTAAACTCCAACATCCAAGAATACAATCAGTAGCAAACCAATCAAGCATCCTACCACTAAAGCTGCAACTCTAAGGCTAGGCCCAAGGGGCCCTCCAAAAACAGAACAATCAGTAGAAGACCTGCAGAAAGCAACAAAATCTCCAACAATCCAAACTCTGCATTAAGTAGCAACCAGACATAACAAACAGTTAGGAACATCGCCCTAACAAAACAGGCAAGCACCAGCGAATCCAGCGCCCAGCCAAGCCGCAAGCCAGCCTCAACTTCAATAGTAGGAGATTGGGTCTCAACTCAACCAGCTATTATATGCGAAGCCAACAGCTAGGAGAAAATAAGCAGGCACCCACAGAGGACAAGGGTCAAAAAGAGGCTAATATCCAGACCAAAAGGCACACCAACCAACTACTACTAGAACATGAAAGCAGCTGATAGATCAAACAGGCATTGCACCAGCATCAGCAACGCTGCAGCAAGGAAACCAGAGAGAACCATGCACAGCAAGGCCATAGACAAAAGCTAAAACCAGCGACTCTGCACCTAATAAGGAAACAGACCTGCAGAAGGCAACAACAGAGCAACAAAACCAGCCAGTACTACCAGAACATGGAAGCAGCTGATAGATCAAACAGGCATTGCACCAGGCATTACAACACTACAACAGGGAAACCAGAGAAAACCAGGCATAACAAGGCCACAGGCAGAAGCTGAGACTAGCGACTCTGCAACAAATAAGGAAACAGGACTGCAAAAGGCAATAACATAACAACAAAACCAGCAAAAGGCAAAGCAATCCCAAGCTAAATATTCACAAGAGATTTTTAAAATAATAAGTGGTTCGAAGAAGGTTTTTGGGTTTCAAATAAGGTCTTTAAACAACTAAATGACATGTTTTAATAGGGAAAAGCCAGTTGAACTTATCAATAACAAGGAAAGAAATGTGATTTGATATGACAGAGCCTTTGTTAAATATTGCATTATTATATCTGTTTTCACCATAAGCTTCAGTCAAATCAATTCTCTTTTTTTGTCATCTTGACTTAAAGTCCTTGTTTTGCCCATTTCTTAGACAAAACCTTTCATCTCTTTTCTCTCTTGATATCCCTGATAATCTCTTCAACACTCATTCAAAATCTTCTTTTTAATCTTGCAATCTACATCGTTCAAGAAAAATGGTAAAATGATTGTATCTTGATCTAACAAGAGAATATGTCAGATCTTGTATGAGGTTAAAAAGCAAGAGTTTTGATATTTTTTGGAAACATTATTGATGAGTGTTATGTTAATTTATAAAGGGTCGACATAAGATGAAAGCACAAAAAAACCTGTACCACCTTCTTCAATCTCCTCGGATGAATAAGAGCAGGAGACCTCATCTCCTAAGAAAACCCTTGTTCAGCCTTCCAATATTCAAAAGACTAATAAGAAAGGAAAAGTCGTGGCCAATTCATTAAAACTTGAACCATATTTTGCTAAGATGTAGCGTTTCACCTCACTAGAGGCAAAAAAAGGCATACAAGACCAATTTCTCAAGGAAGAATGTGTTGGGAGAATGTGAGGTATCTATAAGTGATTTATCTAATACTGCCTTTTCTTTCATTGAAGAAATTTTAGAAAAAAAATAGGAAAAGTTGACTGAAGGGGCACTTGCTCCTTATATGGAAATTGAGAGGGAATTTTATGCTAACTGTGACTCGTTTGACTTAGATGAAAAGTCAATAACTTTCCAAGAGAGGGGTTAAACCCTTACCTTATCCCTTTCTATCATTGGAGACTTGTATGGCATGCCTAATATCAGTAATTCAGGTTTTCCTTTCAAAGGAACTAAGACACCATCTAAAACCTAAATGAGTGATTTGTTTATAAGACCTAATGGATCTAAATGGACCGTGAATTCACAGAGGTAACCTATGAAAATAGTCGCACCCTATAAATTGTTAGCAAAAATTATCCTAACCAACTTATGGCTAATTGCTAGACACACAGAACTAACTGTTGAAAAGACACAATTCATGTATGCAATTACGACTGATATACCCATTCATCTTGCTACATATATTATATATGTGATTCAAAAAGCTCTCTCTGATAAGGAATCAAGTTTGCCCTTTAGGGGTCTGATAACTAGAGTAGCTATTCTAGTTAAGGTTCCCTTGACAGATATTGAATCCACAGTGAAAATGTTTGGCAAAATTTATGTTATAACTATTGTGAAATTTGAATTTGTGGTTAGCAAGAAAAGACCTTTTGCTGATGAGTCCACCTTATCTCAACCAAAGTTACCCTTAACTAGCCTATTACTTCCACTTATCATGGATCAATTACAGTTTTTAACCAATAAGTTTGATAGTTTTATAAGAAGGTGAGATCGAAAGGCTAAAAAAATTAACAAGTTGCTCTCTAATATCCAACATGATGTGGTGCAAGTTAATGACAGACTTGTACAATTGGGGTAGGATGTTAAGCAAATTCATCATACAGTTGTGGGAGATGTTGATGATGAAAACCTTGATTAGTGCCAAATCAAGGGGGAGATACATGGATTATGGTGCTGCTGATGCTGATATTTGTCTGTTCTTGTTGTTATTGATTTTAAATTGATTTTAATGGTCTGTAATATTTGGGATAAGTATAGGACCTTTTTATGTTATGGCTGTATGCAATACTTTTAATTTAAACTTCATGCATACACACAATTATCTAAATAACTATTTAAATTTTTTACATTAAAGTACTTTTTGAGCATTTTATGAACTGTTAGCATGATGCATCTTATGAACTGTTAAGAATACTAACAATTGAGTGCCTGCAGCTAAAGAGAGAATTTAGAGAGAGATGCTCTCCTTTTTTCTCCTCGTATAGGCGTTTTGCAGCTCCTAAGTTCCTATTTTGGGTCTCTTCCCTTGGTTCTGGCCTTATGGCCATCGAGATTCAAAACTTTTTATCTTTCTTCTCTCGGTTTAAACAACCATTCCAAGAGAAGCCTTCGATTAACTTTTACCAAAACCTTTTGTTCTGTCTCCCCCAGATCTCAAGTATCCAAACCCCAATACCCTAGTTAGAGTGTTTTTTTGCTGAGGATGCCCTTGATGGATTTAGGGCTGAGAATGCGTCTCCTTCTACAAATTATATTCTGGTGAAGGATTTTCGAGCTGACCTAGTCGGCTTCACCTTCTCTAGCATGGAATTGAACTTTGCTTGTATCAATTGGGTCTCTTCATTTAGTGCGAAAGTGCAGATTTCCCCTGATGTTGTTGGGGTCACCTCTACCATTCATCCACGAACTGATGACCTAGTTGATGGTGCTCATGGATGTCTTTCTAGCTCAGGTATGGTACTGTTCACTGCTTGCAGCTTGAGGTCAATTGTTTATCTGCTGTTTAGGTACAGAACCTTTGCTCAAACATGGACATACCTAGTGTTCGCCCTATTGGGGTTTTTTTATCCTCTGGTGTTGTCACTCATTCTTAATCCTCCAATCTTGGTTTTGGGATCTGGAATGTCTGGTTCGTTATCCCTTGCTGCTTTGGTTATTGGCTTAAGCTTATGGAGTTTTCTGTTGGAGCTTTGGAAAGAGGTAAGTCTCTTACCCCTCTATGATTTCCTGCTGGTATATCAGAGGCTTTATTGCCTCTAAACTAACATGAGGCTTTTACCTCATGTAGTCTGGTTACTTGGTGTTACTGTTTGCTGTGAAGTTGTTTAATGTGGTTATTCTTTGTCTCGCAAAGCTTGCTTTTGCAGACAGTTGTGTTTGTATGTTGGTGCCAAAGAGTTTGCTTAGTTAAATTGTTGGACATAGATTGATCTCTTTCTATTTCCTTTTCTGCTGGTTGGGTTTTTGGGCTCTTGGAGTGATTATGGTGTTTGTGCCTTCATTACGAGCTGATGATAAGTTTGGCTAGCTTGGTGTCCATAACTGACTGTGCTATCAACCTTCTCTTTGTTGTTGTGTTGTTGTTGTCGTTTATCATGTCTCTTGCAGGATGTTTTTGGTTTGCTAGAGTTGTTGTGGTCCTTGACTTTTTTCTCTGGCTTGTTGCTTCTCGCTTAATGCTAGGTTGGTTTGTGTGTTGTTGAGGTTCTCCTATCAGGGTTGCCTTTGGGTTTTCCTTGTTGGATTCATGTCTGTTATTCATTCCTGCTGTGTTGAAGTGGTTGTTAGTGTATTGCGACTACTCCTTGGTCTGTGATTGACGTCCTTGTTACTTAGGGGTCTCTCCTCCCCTGCATGTTCCCCTGTTATTGGGTGTGCAGGTTGTAGCTTTCGTTAGCTTGCTATTTTATTATATTGCAGGAGTGACTTGGTTTGATGGTCTTCTCTGTTGGGTGGTGGTTGTTGGCTGATTGGTCTCAGTACTTCCCTGCATGATCTTTTATTTGGGAGGTTTGCTATTGCGTGGACTCTGGTTCCCTTGTTGGGTTTCTGTTTTGATAGCTCATTCCTGCTGTGTTGAATTGGTTGTTGGTGAATTGAGGTTGCTCCTTAGATTGGTGATTGATGTCCCTATTACTTAGGGGTTTTTCCCCCTCTGCATCTTCCCCTACAGCTGCTTAGATTTGTTAGCTTGCTACTTCATCTTATTGCTGGAATGGTCTTGGTTTGATGGTCTTCACTGTAGGTGGAGGCTGCTTCAGGATGCTAGCTAGTTTGTTCATTTATGCTTGTCTGCTATAAATTGGTTTTGGTTAGTTATACTTATTTGAGCTCTTATGGGCCACTTTGTGGCTGTGGTTGTTCCCACTCTATGACAAGGGTTTTTTCTTATTGCTGCTGGATGTCTACTTCCACACTAGAGTCTGCTGAAAGCCATAGCTTTCAGTATGTTCGGTTGCATGTTATGGTTGTCTTACTGCTAGTCTTCTTCTTAGTCTTGGTGCCTCCCCCCTTATATGGGAGCTGGTTGGGCTCCATCTTGCTGTATATATTGTCCTGGGTGTTGCTGCCTTGGTACATTTTGTATGCTATTTTGTTGTTTGTTTGGTATTGCCGGCTTGTATACTTGCAGGTTGTTCATGTTGTTGCATGTGTCTATTGGTTTGCTGGTTGGGTAGCCTGTTGCTACTATTTTGGAGTAAGCTGCTGAAATCCCCTTTGCTGGACTGGATGCCTTACGGGAGTTGTTGCTCCCTCTCTGTCGTGCATGTACATAGGTTCAGGCTGCTACCTGCAGCGACGTGTGTCCTTGACTAGCTACTGTCTGGGCTATTTTTGGTTATTGTGATCCCTCTTATTTGTTTGTTTGAGGGTTGCTCTGTGGAGATGTGTTTAATAGCCATATCCTATGTGGTTTCGCGCATGTTTGCTGATTTTGTTTAGCTTGCTAGATTGTTATTTTTGTATCAGGGAGCATGTTCCCTTCGCTTATTCAAGGGAGCATGTTGCCTTTGTTCGCTTATATGTTCATGCCTGTATATTCTGACTTGCTGGTTTCCAGCTTTGTTTCACTTTTTGATCTATACAATTACATACATTTGATAAAAAAAAAAAAAAAACACTAACAATTATTCTCATACTAATTGATTGTGTTTGCATAATTTTTTGTTTGATCTGAACTTGATGCTTACTAATTCATTTTTGTATGTTTTGTCACAAATCAGGCTAAAACAAGAGATTGTAAATGTCGCTTTGTTGACTTAGATTAGTAAAGATTTTTTTACGGTTGGTAAAAAGATAATTAGGTTAATATGGAAGTTTATCAAGATTAATTAGCATTATCTTCTCTGTAATTATTTTGATTATTTAAGAGATAAGTTCATATAGCGTAGAAAACATTATCTGAAGATAACTTTATCAGTTTTTTTGTAAAACACGTGAGCAGTCTATTACCAACATGACAGGCTAGGAAACTTGAAAATTATCCTTATCCATATCACATAAGACATGTATATAAGGAAGATTAAGTCTAAAGAAATGTGTGCTTCAAAAGAGAGTTTCAAAATGTAAAAGCATCAATTATATTGAAGCAAGTGTGCCAACCAGCTAAGCATTTTACACAGAGTTTCGCAAGATATACTTTTGACACTGAGCAGTGTGTAGGAAATTCAGGAGAATTAGTCCCTGAAGAGTTGGAGAGCCTGCAGACTCCTAGGAGGAGTTCCTATGTGAACTGTTAGCAATTGGAGCTTCTAGTTAGGATGACAACAATTTGAAAATCATTAGATGTAGTGGTAAGCTACTGTGGTAAGAGACATAATATGGTTCATTGTCTTATCAAATAAGGTAGTATAGACACAAAGAGTTGTGTTCAGAAATATGCCTCTTGTAATCTTTCAAACTAGTGAGAAAATTATCTATCCTGGGTTTGGCTGCCCCGGATGGTTTTTTAACTTTTGAAGAGTTCTTCAAAAGGCTTTCCCTTCATAACTAAATACCTTATGCATTTAAGTTTTCAACATTATTTATTTATTTGGTTACTGATTAGTGTTTGCAAAGTGTTATCAGATTATTTATTAATAGGTGGTAAACAGGAAAATGAACTTCACTCACAAATCTAGTTATGTTGTACATCCTAAAAGTACTAAGATGTACAGAGACTTAAATTAATTTTATTGGTGGCCAAACATGAAGAAAGAAATAGCCGAGTATATAACGAAATATGGTGTGTGTTAACAAGTGAAAATTGAACACTAGAAGCCAATAGACCATAACAATCACTCTTGGTACCTAAATGGATGTAGGAAAACATTACTATGGATTTTGTATAGGAGGGAAATGAAATGATGCCATATGGGTCATCCTAGATTGTCTAACTAAATTTGCATTATTCCTGCCTATGAAAATTACTGACTTAATAGATAAATTGGTGAAGTTGTATGTAAATGAAGTGGTGAGATTATATGGGGTGCCGCTATCAATCATCTTAGATCGAGACCCTAGACTCACTTCATGCTTATGGCCAAGTATCTAGCGTGCTCTGTGGATAAAAATAAATTTAAGCACCATTTTTCATCCTCATGCTAATGGATAGTCAGAAAGAACCATCCAAAGCTAAGAGGATTTGTTAAGAGTTTGCATATTAGAATTTAGGGGCAACTGGAAAGACCATCTTCCACTTGTTGAATTCACTTACCATAACAATTATTGGGCTACAATAGTAATGGTTCCCTACGAGGTCTTGTCTGGAATGAAATGTTGAACCGTAGTTTATTGGGAAGAAGTTGGTGATAGGAAGTTAATTAGGCCGGAGTTGGAGCAAATTACCTTGACAAAAGTCAAAAGCATAAAAGATATAATAAATGGGGCTTAGGACAGAAAACAAAAAGTTATGTATATAATAGAAGAAGGTCCTTTGAGTTTATGGTAGACGACCAAGTATTTTTAAGGTCGCACCTTGGAAAAACATCATGCAGTTTGGAATGAATGGAAAATTAGCCCTAAGGTATATTAGTCCTTATAAAATCATTCAAAGAATTGGTCTTTGACACGACCAAAAGATTGATGTCTTGTCCCAAGTGCAGGAGTGTCAAAGTAATAAATAACCCGGCAAGACCGGGGTCGAACCACAAGGAGGTTAACTATATAAATTATAAATAACAACAACAACAACAACAATAATAATAAGTTAAAGAGAGCTTTGAG
>Ga0307515_10008617_pt1 | contig 19854 bp, 11 predicted proteins | sample 17_EM_MG_FD_194513 | JGI IMG/M metagenome (GOLD analysis project Ga0307515, IMG submission 194513) | Populus trichocarpa ectomycorrhiza microbial communities from riparian zone in the Pacific Northwest, United States - 17_EM | ecosystem: Host-associated > Plants > Roots > Unclassified | place... | reverse complement strand
TTCTTTACGTAATTTTAAAAGGTCCTAGTCTAATATAGTCTAACTTCTTACTTAGTTATCGATTCTTAAAGTTTTTATATAGTAGCTATACTTTATCTCCCTCCTTAAGATCTGGTCCCTTAGATCTCTTAGCATTATAGTATTTCTTTATTCTTTACTATACTACCTTAGCTGTTTCTATAAGGTTTTTATAAAGATTTATTAACGTCTCTATTCTTTACTTAGCTGTACTACTTATCTTCTTTACTTAATATAGCGATAATAATATCCCTAGCTTACACCTATAATTCGCCTTAAATAGTAATATACCTATTCCTTTTTATAGTGTTGCATTGTATATAAACTATATAACTTGTAATAGTAATACCTAATTATTCTATGCGTGATTGATATAGTGCCTTAGATACTGCTTTAGTGTTTAGTTTAATCTTTCTATTTAACTATCTGTTTGCGGATAATATGCGGTAAAAGTTACTGCTTTTACTCCTTGCTCCGCTAAGAATACCTCCTAAAATGCTGCTATAAATCTTAGATCTCTATCCAATATAATCTTACTTAGTACTCCGTGCCTTATAAATACTTCCTTAATATAAATTCTAGCGATATCTTCTGCTAATATCTCTTCTGTATACGCTATAAAGTATTTCTACTTTATAAGCTTGTCTACTATTACTAAAATCGCATTATAATCTTGTCCGGTAATAGGATCTCTTAATTTTAGTAACTTAATAATAAAGTCCTATAATATAACCTCCTATAGTCTCTCTGGTATTTTAATAGGTTATAGCCCTCTATATAGCTTATACCTCGTTAGTTTATTCCTTTAATAATTTAGATATTCTTTAGTAACCCTCCTAGCTATCCTCTAGATTCCGTTAATAATATACTCCTCCTAGAGTCTTAACACTAAGCCTATAGCTCTATTATGTCCTTAAGTTAGTCCTTTATAGAAATCTTCCACAAATTGCTCTGCTATGCTTTTTAGGATGTACTTTACTTCTTAGTTTTCGTATATATCCGTTTATATATCTTCTAGCTATGTTTTTAGAACCCTTTATACCTAAAAGCTTTCTAGTAACTTATAAACTTCCTTTAGTTTATCTTCTTAAGTTGCTGTAATTTTTGGATAATTATATCTAATTAATCTATTTATATCTTTTCGCAATAAAGCCCCTAATGGCTTTTTATTATTCTATAGTTTAGCCTTTTAACTTAATACATTGGCTCGCGTATTGTCTATACCCTTAGTATACTAAATCTTAAAATAGTATTCTATAAGCATCTCTACCTATTTAACCTATCTTTAGTTAAGTTCCTTTATTATTAGAAATCCTATTAGGTTTTTATAATCTATTTTAATTATAAATAGTTTCTCTATACCTTATAAGAATGCTCTCTATTTCTTTAATACTATAACTATACCTAATAACTCCTTGTTATAGATGTTATAGTTTAACTTTAGTAGTGTTATCTTCCGACTATAGTATGCTACTAGATGCCATCTATCTAGATGCTTTTATATAAAATATACTTCTAGTATAAAGTTTAATGTATTTGTTTTTATAACCGTCTTTAGACCTAGTTAATAGATTTTAAGAACTGGCTTTTAGGTAAATAACCTTTTAACTTCCTTAAACAGTTCTAATTATTCCTTTCCCTATACCTATAGTTCTTCTTTCTTTATTAACCGCGTAAATAGCTTAATATCTTTTAACTATTACGCTATAAACCTTCTATAGTAATTATAAAACCCTAGAAATAATCTTAACTATGTAACGTTCTCTAGTTCCTACTAATTCACTATAGCCTTAATCTTCTTTAGATCTATACTAAGTTGGCCTAGTTTAATAATAAATTTAATAAAATCGGTCTTCCTAGTAAAGAACTCGCACTTCTTAATTATTACTAATATCTATTCTTTCTATAGTCTCTTTAAAACCTATTTAACGTATTTTTTATATTCTTCCTTAGTTATTAAGTAGATAATATTATTATTAAGATATACCATAATAAATTTATTTAAGTATTCTCCTAACATATTATTAATTTACTTCTAAAACGTTACTAGTATATTTATAAGCCTAAATTGCATAACTAATAGTTTATATAGTCCTTCTTTTAATCTAAAGGCTGCCTTTTATTTATTGCCTTCCTTAATCCTAATCTAATGGTACGCCTATCTTAGATTTATCTTTATAAAGATTTGCGTATTACCTATCCTATCTTAAATTTCGCTAATTAAGGGTAAAGGATATCTATCCTTTTTAGTAATGCTGTTTAACTGTCTATAGTTAATACATAGCCTTAGTTTACTATTTTTCTTTAGTATAAATAGTACTGGATAACCTACTAACGACTATAATAGTCTAATATATCCCTTTTATAAGTTTTCTTAGACAAACTCTTTTAATGCTCTACCTTTTTCTTTAGTAAGCTTATAGATTGGAAAGAACCTTAGACTTATTTCTAGTTTTAATTCTATTTTATAGTCTTACGCTATATACTCTAATAGCTTTTTACTTTCTGGTGACTATAGTTTCTTACTATACTTATAGTATCTCTTTAGTATATAGCTTAACCCTTTTTTAGTTTCCTTATAGGTTGCTCCCGCTTAGTACTATACTAACTTGGCTTATTATTATATTTTATAGCGTTAAGTATCTCTAATATTAACTTAACCTATAACCCAATTAATCTTTAGATTGTATTCCTATAACTAAGGCATTCCTAATACTGCCTTATTATTTCCTAATAGTAATATATTAAAAGACATCTTAATCTATCTTCCTTTAATAGTTATCTAAATAGGTCCTGTTTTAAGATTAATAATGCCTCCTCTATAGGCTATTGGATCTCCTAAAATCGTTACTAATAGGTAAGGATATTCCTTTTTTCTATATAGTAATCCTATTCTTCTAACTACTATTAGCGAGATATAGTTCCTTATTACTTCACTATCTATTAGTGCCTTAAACTATTAATCTTACTACTTAATTTATAAATTTAGGTGTTATCCTTAAATTCCTTTAAGGGTCTAAAGCTCTACTACTAGTTCCCTCTAGTCCTATAGGCCTCTACTTTTCCTAACTATTAGCTGCTTAATCCTGTTTATACTTAGTCCAACTTAGGCTAATACTTAGTTTACTTTTTATCTTTAATATACTATAGATAGGTGTTTTTTAGATATTCCCACTATTATTATCTATCTAGGTATTCTTCCGTAAGGAATCTTTTTAGTTAAAGTATTAAGTCTCCTTATTTTTAAACTTCTACTAGGTGCTAACTATGCATATACTTAGTATTTTAATATTTTACCTCGTCCGTCATCTAATATATTCTTATTAGATACTTTCAATTTTTATTCTTAGGTACTCTATATATATTATACGCATTATCTATATATACTATCCACAATAGTGTATAATATGCTTAGTGTCTTAGGTTAACTCTTGGCTTATTTTTATCCTTAAGTTTAAACCTTTCTCTTATTAATCTAAGCATCGCGACTTTATTTGCAGGTATTAAGATTTACCTTTTACTTCTCTAGTCCTCTAATTGCTCCTTTAAATCCTTTAACATTATAATTAAGGCCCCCTTAATATAAGTTATAGCCTTTTCTATAATTGGGTAGTCTTAAATAACTTTCTTATTTAACTATATATAGAAATCTTCCTACTTATTATTATGTCTTTGCCTATACTACTTTTAGTATAGCTGCTTAAGTATATACGGTTTATCCGTAAGGAAGTATCTTCTTATTACTGCGTTATAATAACCTTTAGTATATTATTCCTTAAACCTAGTTAGAATCCCTAGATCCTCTTCTTATTCCAGTTTAGTAAGCCACTTAGCTCTTAGTATATCTGCTCTTAGCCTATTAGTAATTCTTTATATAGGTGCTCTGTCCCTTATATATTCTAATATACTAAATCTTTTATTTAGTTTCTGTTCTTGCTATAAGGTAATTCTCGCTCTAAATTCCTCTATGGTTTCTTTCCTTTTATATCTTATAAGTAAATCCTTAAAGTCTTTATACTTCTTAATCTTAGTATTAACTTTTTAATCTTTAGGCTAAACACTGTGTTCCCCTAGTAAGTCCTCTAGGTTTATATATCTGTCTCCTAGTCTAACTACTGTTTATATTATAGATTCTCTAATCTATAAAGAAGCTCCTTGCCTCTTACTTATAGGTGTCCTTATTTATACTCCAAATTCTTAATCCCTTAGATTCTTTAATCCTAAGCTTACCTCTAACTTAAGCTTAGCTCCCGCTTTAGTTTAACTAGGCGTCTATAGTGTTCTTATCTTGTTTTAAGAGTTTTAAATCTTATTTATCTTATCTTAAGAATCTAATACTATAGGAAACTCTTATCCTAAGCTTATTTGTATATCTTTAAACTAAGCTACTGCTCTGCTCTATCGGTTTTTGTCTATTATAGGTTCTTAAGCTATTCTTATTTTTTTTGCGGAATCTTAAATCTCTTTTATCTTTTCTTAAGAATTTTAAGCCTTTGGCCTTTTGCCTTTATTAAGTGATGAATTAGCACTAGCAGTTGTCTACTTGCTTAATCTCTTTAAGATACTCTTCCTTTTATCTTATAAAGTAATAGATGCCGTATCTAATAGTGTTATAATACCCATTACTAAACCTTGCCTTATAGCGGTCTTAGTTTTTACCTCTAATATAACTTCTCTAAGGTTTACACGTTTTTAGTAAACTGTCTTTATTTCCTTATTGTTTGCAAATGTTTTACCTATATTAAACTTATCGTCTTTAATGTCTAACCTACGCGATAGTTTGTTAGTTCCTTTATACTCTATAGATTTTAGCTCCTATAGCTAATAGCTTACGCCATACTTAGCGTCTTTATAAATTTAGTATGCGTTATTATAACAAAACGCGAAACTTCTAATTAAATATTCCTTTGTTCCTTATAGTACACTATTATTCCTTTATATGTGTATATCTTCTACTAGTTAGGTTCCCTTTATTATATAGTAATTCTAACTATCTTTATAATCCCTTATAAAATAACCCTATTTCCTATAATTTATATAAGCTCCGTCTTTAAACTATTAACTTTGCTATAGAGTTTACCTAAACGTCTTCTACTAATAAGATCCCTAGTTTGGCCTTTGCTCCTTAGTCCTATAATTACTAGATCTTTAACCTTTAGGTTTTTATAGTTTCTTACTTTATCTCTTATAGGCTTCTTTAGTACTACTTAGGTCTATTAGCTCTGCGCTATACTATAGTTTTTAACTTAGCTTTAGTTATTATGTACTCTGCGTCTTATATAACTATAAAACTCTATCTTAACCTTTCTTAGCCTATTCCCTTTAGAAGATCCTATTGTTAATCTTAATTACTTAATCTATTAATTCCCTTAGGGTGTCCGCATCTTCTATTAGAATAATTACGTCCTAGACTTTAGCCTTAAGTCCTTATTTATACTGTGCTATAAGCGCTCTATTATTCCACTTAACTTATATTACTAGCGTCTAGAACTATGTTATATACTTAATCGCTAAGGTTCGTTGCATAATATCTTAAAGTTTTCTTTCCGCCGTAGTTATTGCCTTTAGGTCTTTAAATATTTATATAAGTCGCTCTATAAACCTGTTCTAGCTTAAGAATATAAACCGTACCTCTTAGTTTGTTGTTATTATTCTATTTGCTTATATCTCTATAAGGTAAGGCTTAAACCATTTAAGTGCCCTTTTTAATAAGAATAATCCTGTATACGCTATTTAATCCATAGGTATCGCCAGCTTTACTCCTTCCTGCGCTACCTTAAAGTGCATTTACGTAAGAAATCCTTTAAGCTTTAATCTTTCTCCTAAGAATCTTTCGATTAATAGTAATTTAACCTTTACTGCGCCTATTCCGTTAATCCTTTATTTAAGTGCCGCATTATTTTCTATTAACTAGTTAACTATCTCTTATAGTTATCCGACCGTTATAGGTTGCTATAAGTTAGTATCTGCTATACTAGTATTACCTCCTAACCTTGAAGTAGTTGCCGCCGTTAATAGCGTTATAGTGGCTGCTTTTAGTGGCATATTATTTAACTTGTTAAAACCGTAACTAGGTAGTAATTGTGTAACGGAACCTTGTAGTAAGTACTACGGTAGGCTTGTTATTGGGCTAGGTGTGTAGGTATTATAAGTAAGTTAATAATATAATAATAACTAGTAGAGTGGTTGCCTAATAGATTAACTCTAATTATATTCTAAGAATTATTATAAGGAAGAAACTATCTAGGTAGGGACTAAGGGTCCTTAAATACATAACCGTACTCCTATAAAATCCTTCTTGTATATAATATATGTATACTCTATCTACTCTGTTACGGATTATATAGATTGTATAGATTATATAGATTACATTATGTGACTTGGTTACTATTCCTCGTTATATGGTTCTACCGGGTCTATTCTAGACCGTACTTGTATTAACTAACTAGCTTCTTCCGACTCCTCTCTAAGTAGTTATAACATTGTACTTAAAGCGTCTATAACACAAACGATTATATGATTTACTTGGCTATAGATTTTCGCTATAGACTAAACCTAGTATCCTTTCTCTTTTTTATTTTTTTGGTTAATGCAAACGGTATCTACCTATATAATTTGTTTAAAACAGCGATCTTAAAGACGGGATAGCGCCGCGTAAAGGTTTACCGTAACGGGCAGGTTATACTTGTCTATTAAGATGGGTAAAGTTTCTTTTAGATCGCCCTATATGTAGGATAAAGCCTTATATAGATAAGTCCCTTTACCTAATTCCTATAGAGAGTAGTTAACGAGCTGGCATTGTATAGGGGCAGTCTTGTTTTTATATAGCATTAGGCGAAGCAAGCGGATACTGTTAGGCCCCGGTAAAAGCGAAAAATAACGGTACGGGGACATAGTATAAGAATTATATATAGAAATTTGTTCTTGCGTGAGTTGGATAGTTCTAATGGGTAGTATTAACGAGCCTGGCGTGTTGTCTGCAATCAAAGTGCCTAAACTACCGGCATAGCCACGCCCGCTAAGTCACATGAGTGAGTTAAGCCTGCATTGGGCAGCGCAAAAGGTTCGTTATACGCCACCGATGCTAGTAAGGAGGGTGGCCGACCTGCACCGGCCAGACCCTTGTAGCAAGCCACGAATATGCGAAAAACTAGGCTCATTTTAGATTAGACAGGACGGGATCTCCCAACCTCGCTTGCGTGGCGGGTCGCCATAATTCACATGCCAGCCCCTGATAACGTCAATCAGCCCAATTTCGGGTATGATAAGGCAAGGCCTTCAGAAACTCCAATCTTCTTTAACTCAATATTGAGTACACAGAAATAAAACCAAGGCTTAGGCGACACTTTCCAGAGGCTGCTTAATCCACAAACGTATCTCCTCTTAAAGGGGATCGAGATTGCGGATTTTGACAGTCATCGAATTTCATTTCGCTATCTATCCTTTTTGCAAAGGTCATCCGCGGAGATGGGAGGCATTTCAGCTGGACAGATATGGGAACATAGGGAGGCAATTCCTCGGCGTTGATTGTCTTCTAAAAGCTGATACGCACAGCCAGATCTGTTATCCATAAGGTCAAGAGGCCAAGAGAACCGCCGCCCTCAGATAAGCCTTCTAGAGTTGTTTTCGACAGCTTTGGCTTTTTGAACCCTTTTAGACTTGCTGACTCCTAGCCCGGCCAAGCCCACCTTGGTTGCTCGTGGAGGCAACTGATCCTGTATATCATACTTGTCCACGGAGAAAACTCTTCTACAGTCGTTGAACTGACTAGGGATATGACCTTTTCTCATCCTATAACAGGTCAGGGCACACCCTGGGGTGAAACTTGAGTATGCTCATGTTCCCCTGATCTGAATCACTTGCCTCGGCCTCCAGAATTCTGCCCAAAACTATAGGCATCTTGCCCATTTTCTCTCGCAAAGCAAGCTGCTTCTGTTCCCTTGTATACAGAAAAAGCATCACGATGGGCTTCACCTTGGCGACCTTGTTCAAGGCCCCAAAGATCAATCCAATCAATCACAAGGCTAGGTCGATTCCTGTGTTCAACCCCATCGACAAGTATGGCCGGGCGTTTTTCTTTTCTTGGTGGGGCTTCTTCATCGCCTTTTGGGGTTGGTAAGTCCGGCATCCGGACATACATGCCAGTGCATCAGCTAATCAAAATTCGCAGGTATACGTTCCCGCCGCTGGTAAGTCAGGAATATGGCCGACATGGGAGTCTCGTCATCGACCAACAGGCTAATACGGAACAACCAGATGTCCATCACGATCAAAAAGGACCTCAATCTCTCTGCCGACGAAATTTCGAATTCGAACATTCTTGCGCTCACCGCTACGTATGTTCCTCACCACCCTTTAAGCCATGTATGCGGAGTTTTAATGAAGATTCAGTCTCGTTGCTCGAGCGCTAGCCGGACCAGCTTGTGATAGATGGGGTCCTCGGAAGGTGTACGCCAGCCTTTTATTGATGGGTGCTCTCCCAACGGCAATGGCTGGCTTAGTCACAAACGCAGCGGGTCTTATGGTATTGCGGTTTTTCGTCGGTATCCTTGGTGCAGTCTTTGTCCCGTGCCAGGTCTGGACTACTGGCTTCTTCGACAAGAATATTGTCGGATCAGCCACCGCGTGGGCTGGGGGGTGGGGTAATGCTGGTGGGGGCATTACGTAGTAAGCTCTCACGGCTTGTCGGACACATTTGATGTCAAACAGTAACATCATGAACAGTTTCGTCATGCCGGTAATCTTTGATTCTCTTGTCCACGGTCGTGGCTTAACCCCCACCCAGGCCTGGCGTGTCGCATTCATTGTTCCCTTCATTTTGATCACCGCAACCGCCATCGGTATGCTTACACTCGCCGAAGATACACCTATAGGAACGTGGTCCAATCGCCACCTTGCTGTTCCAGGAACCACTGCCGTTGACATCCCTGGCTTAATCGCCGACAAAGCCACAAACACCAACGAATCGCCAACTGAATCCGATGGAAAGCTGAAGATTCAGGAGCAACAACCTAGCGACGAGGAGATCCAAGTTGGCGAAATTGAGACGATCACTTGCGCTCGTGGGGAAATCATTCAAACCCCTAGCATATCAGAGGCACTTCCAGTCGTTTTCTCCCTGCAGACTCTCACTCTCACGGCTGCGTACTTTTGTTCATTTGGCGGCGAGCTTGCTCTCAACTCCGTTCTCGGGGCATACTATCTTAAGAACTTCCCAAAACTCGGTCAAACCCTCAGCGGCAGATGGGCGTCCATGTACGGTCTTCTCAACGTCATTACTCGGCCATCGGGTGGATTCGTCGGCGACTTGATCTACAAATACACTCATTCCTTCTGGCTAAAGAAGATGTGGATACACTTTGTTGGTATCTCTACTGGCATCTTCTTGATCGTGATTGGCCTCAAGGACCCTCACCATCAACCGACCATGTTTGGGCTAATTGCTGGCATGGCTTTCTTTCATGAGGCTGGAAATGGTGCCAACTTCGCTCTTGTGCCTCATGTTCATCCCTTTGCTAATGGTAAGTTCTCCAATGCCATTTCTGCAGCGACCATCTAAAATTCCCTTCATTTAATTCGTATGAGTAGGCATCCTTTCTGGCCTCACTGGCGCAGCAGGCAATTTGGGTGGTGTGATCTTTGCCATTATCTTCCGCTACAATGGCACTGACTATGCTCGGGCCATCTGGATCTGTGGTATCTTGCATATCGCGATGAATTTATCTGTCATTTGGATAAGACCCATCCCTAAGGGCCAGATCGGAGGAAGATGAAAACCATGTGGTCAGTGTGGTCAATAGTATTACTCATCCCGTATTACGGCCGTAAATACAATACAATATACGCTTTAATACTATACCGTGACCCGTAACCGTATAAGATTTGTAATACGTACTGAATACGCTTTAGCTAGTGATACGGTTATAATATTAGTCAGTGTATAGAAAAAAAAGTCCGTTAATTAAATACTAATTATAATTAATAATGGTCCGATAATCATACACCCCCCTAAATGATACGCGTACACCCCCCAATTGATACGCATACACCCCCTACCTTATTTGGTTTAGACGCTTCCTCATTAAGTTAGATGTTTCCTCATTAAGTTAGAATATCACGTGCGTTTGACTTGTTTGCGCCTGCATCACGAAATTCAAAGTGCGAGCCTATGGTATAGCCAGTATTTCGCTCAAATGCTGAGGGCTCTCTACGAGTAGATCTGTCAACGCGATTGGCAATTATAGAGCCGGTTGTAGGGTTGGTTGGCCGACCGCCGCGACGCTCTACAATTGCAGGTCCTTGGATGCGAAGCAGAGGTGTTAATTTGGGTCCCACCGGGCGCGGGCGCGGGCGCGCACGTGGGCGCGTGGGCGCGAAGCAGGTGGCAGCACCTAAATCAGTTTGCGCGACGCCTTATAAAGCACTGCGCAATCCAATTAATCGACTCAGTCGCGATCCAAATTTAGACTCTACTACTTATACTATAACTAAAATCAAGACTTGATTGTGGTGTTGCGTACATGGCACACACTTTGATTTTCGCGATGCAGGCGCAAACAAGTTAAACGCACGTGATATTCTAACTTAAACATGCGGATCGTTAGCCCCCTAACGAAAATTTTGACCCGAGTTTATAAAAGCTTAACCTAAGTTTATAATTAATAAGCCAATTAATTAACCTAAAGCTTTAATTTAAAGCTTTATATAGAGCTTAATTACTATATACTAGTAGGGGTATAGATTTACTTTACAAATATTACACCTTTGTCGTGCTTCGCAGTAGGGGGTAAGCTTTAAGCAAAGCCTTATGTAGAGTTTTAGTAGAGCTTCGTGTAAAGCTTTAGTAGAGCCTTATGCAAAGCTTTGGTAAAGCCTTGTGTAGAGCTTCGTGCAGAGCCTTGTGCAAAGTCACGTGCAGACGTGCAGACGTGCAGACGTGCAGACATGTAGACGTGTATACGTGTATACGTGCAGACGTGTAGATATATAGACGTGCAGACAATTATAGAGCCTTTTTAGTATATCAGTACTGCGTGTTAGAAAAGCTTTAGAGCTCCGTATTAAGCCCAAAGTAGAGCTTTAAGTAGAGCTTTGAGCTCAAGGGGGAGACCCCCTTGGACCCCGCCTGCGCACTGCGCACTCTATTTACTACGTGGGCAAAGCTCTTATAGAGACTTTGGTAGAGCGTTTGGTAGAGCTTTTGCAGAGCTTCGCATGGAGGTTCGTGTAGAGCTTTTATAGAGCTTTTGCAGAGCTTCAGTAGAGCCTCATGTAGAGCTTCATGCAGAGCTTCGGTAGAGCTTCATGCAGAGCTTCATGCAGAGCTTCATGCAGAGCTTCATGCAGAGCTTCGGTAGAGATTCGTGCAGAGATTCGTGCAGAGCCTCGGTAGAGCTTCGTGCAGAGCTTCGTGCAGAGCCTTGTGCAGAGCCACATGCAAGCGTTCGCTTGGGCGATTAACTGCAGAGACGTTTGTAGAGACGATCGTATGGGCAATTATACGAACGTTTAATTAATTGATCGTTTATACAAGCGTTCGTAGAGACGTTTGTACGGACAATTATATGGGCAATTGTAGAGCCGTTGTAAAACCGCTGTAGAGCCGTTTGTAGAGACGTTCGTAGAGACAATTGTAAGACTTTCTAGTATATCTGTGCTGCGTGTTAGTAAAGCTTTGGAGCTCCATATCAAGCTTCGAGTAGAGCTTTAAGTAAAGCTTTAAGCTCAAGGGGGAGACCCCCTTGGACCCCCCTTGCGCACTACGTGCTCTATTTGCTGTATAGCCAGAGCTCTTGCAGAGGCCTTAGTAGAGCGTTTGGTAGAGCTTTAGTAGAGCTTCGTGCAGAGCTTTAGTAGAGCTTTGTGTAGAGCTTCGGTAGAGCTTCGTGCAGAGCTTCGGTAGAGCCTCGTGTAGAGCTTCGGTAGAGCTTCGTGCAGAGCCTTGCGCAGAGCCTTGTGCAGAGCCACATGCAGGCGTTTACACAGGCGATTAACTGCAGAGACGTTTGTAGAGACGATTGTATGGGCGTTTAATTAATTGATTGTATAGGCGTTTATACGGGCGTTCGCATGGGCGATTAATCGATTGATCGATTGGTTAATTGTATAGACATTCGTAGAGCCGTTCGTAGAGACGATCGTACGGGCGTTTGATTGATCGATTGTATGGGGTTCGATCGTGTAGACGTTTGTAGAGCTGTTCGTAGAGCTGTTCGCAGAGCCGTTCGTAGAGACGATTGTACAGCAATTGATCGTATGGGCGGTTATACGGCCAATTGCAGAATCTTCCTAGTATATTAGTGCTGCGTGTTAGTAGAGCTTTGGAGCTCCGTATAGGGCTTTAAGTAAAGCTTCAAGCAGAGCTTCAAGCAGAGCTTCAAGAGGGAGACCCCCTTGGACCCCCCTGCGCACTACTCCATTTACTGCGTAGCCAGTACACTGGGTGGGCAGAGGTGCTGCAAAGCCTTTAGTAGAGCTTTTGGTAGAGCTTTTGCGGAGCTTTGTACGGAGCTTTATGCAGAGCTCTTGGAGGGCTTTGGTAGAGCTCGACGCAGAGCTTTTATAGGGCTCAACGTTTTGAAGTTCGTCACGTGGATTCTGCTACAACCTACCGCCCGCAAGTTTTTTTCTAACCAATCAGAAGCTGTTTCCCAACCAATCAGAAGCTGGCTTGGCGGGAGTTTGAATTCCAGGACCCCCAACCCGAATATATAGACCACTCGTACCTCGGGTCAATTATTGTGAATGGAGATATAGACCGAATAGGCTTTGTTTACTACTTATTTCCATTACCTATTTCTGTTACCTATTACTGACTGAGTGGTGTTGTCCAAAGTGGCAATTGTCGTCAGCCTTTGCCACATTTTTAGTGTATATAGTGAGGCTCTAAAGCCTCTTACAATCGACAGAGTCTTCCTCCTCATATCGCACTCCGAATCAGGCAGATATGTTCGATGGAAGATCTTTTATTCCTCTGTGATGATTATCTCCAGGCAAATCAATTTATCGTGACATTGTGGATGAGCTGGAGAGGGCGGATAAGATCAATTACCCAATGAGGATGACCGCGTACGGTCAAAACCTCAGTATGCGCCATTTTAGGACTTTACTCCGCGTCGAAAGAGTCAGCTGGGGGTAGGAGCAAGAAAGCTTATTTGTTGTTGCCTTCGAAAATGGGTAGCGGGTCCCGGTTGAGGCTTAGGCCAAGGCAGAAGCCTGAAAAGAGATAGCGCGGTGTCGGATTTTTAGATTTTCCGTAAGGTTGCAACCTTCTGCCTTTTAGCCTGCGACGTTTGGACGATGATGAGGTTCAACGAATTTGTTTTCTAATGGAGAGGCATTTATACTGACACCGGCCGTAAAATGCAATTAAACTTTTAAAATTAATTGTAGGCATCATGTGCTTAAAACTCAGTCAACTTTAGCCATATTTGGTTGAACTATCTGTCTCAGCCTGTGGGACCCCCCACTTGCAGCCTTGCGGTGGCATGGGTGCATCCATTAGAAAATTGATCTTCGCTAGTAGCCGATGATGGTAGTAATGAATTAGGCACTAACATCCAGGCAACGCCGACATCCTTTTACGCCAACGTCCTGCGCTGATTCACTTCTTCACGCTAACGCTATAAATATAACCTAGCCTTTGGCCTCCGACCTTCTTTCCTTCCTTACTGGATTTGACCTTCTTTCCTTCCTTACTGGATTTGACCTTCTTTCCTTCCTCACTGGATTCGACCTTCTTTCCTTCCTCACTGGATTTAACAACCATGCTTTCGCCTCGACACAGTTGCGCAGTCTGCCACTCTTGGAAGCCTGAGGATGACTTTCCTCTCACAACCTCTGGTACCCGGGCTCTTGCTACGTGCATGGGGTGTCTAGAGCAAAGCCTACTTAACCCGGCAGCATGGGCGTATCTTCTCTTGCAACCACCCGGACAGACTGTAGTCGAGCCAACAGACGACCTTGGGACCGACCTTCCGTCTACTACGCCGCCCAACACAGCAGCCCACAAACGCAAGCGTCGACGCGTAGCTGGCTCATGGCCGTACAAATCTCGCAAGCGTGTGAAAGCCGTGCCTAAACCTCCACCGGAACCACAAGGTCTAATCACCCGCCGCATTTCCATCGAGGAGAAGCCAGTTTCCGCATTTGTCGAGACCGCTAGCAATCTGTGTTATGATCCAGACAACAGCGAGACGTACGATGCCCCTTGTAAATTTTGCTATCGGGCGGGCAAGATACAATGTAAATATTGCTATCGGCGGGGCGTGACACTATAGGAGCCGCACGCCTTGGGTGCCTAGAGCCAGGTTGCAAGGCCGGCCCGTGGGACTACAGTTACCTTGCCCTCTATTTCCCAGGATAACTCATGACATTTATCACCCCTGTGGCTTGTTCGGAAGTCATAGGGGCCGAATAGGTGACAAGGATATAGTGGGTGGCTTTGCCTAGGTCATTGTGAGGATGTGGTGTTCATATTTCCGTGGTCTTACAGGCTCATGGCCAGTATTTCTGGTTCAATGATGGCGTTGGTCTATATTGACATTTATCAATGGCTTCTATATACTCTAGAATACCGAATCAATCAACTGACATCCTTCTCTCAGCTTGATTAAGATGATTTTGTTGAACCTCAGGAAAAGCTTTCGTGGAGCCCCGCATCTCAAACAGGGTTGCAAATCAATCAACGAGGCTTTAGTATTGAATTGAATTGATTGCCAAGACTCAATCAATTCAACCAACTGAGAGTTTGCTGGCTTGGCAGCTCAATCAATATGCAAGCCCCGATTGAATTGAGTTGATTGAAATATTGAAACCTTCTTTATATAGGGAGTGTTACTTAAGAACCTTATTTTTAGGCCACTACTAGTTACACAACCCCTAATTACTGCTCGCACACCCCCCAATTACTGCGCACACACTCCCCCTGAACAGGATTAGGTCCTTCCTCTTCAGGTTAAAACATCACGTGTGTTTGACTTGTATGCATCTACATCAGCGCGCAACTGTCGCGCGCGTCGTAGCTCTTAGCGAGTTACCAATCTTTTGCAACAGACAGTAACACCAAACGCCTATCACCAAATTATAGCGTAGAGCTCCTAGATCCTCCTATCGTCGGGCAAAATATATATAAATCCATCTAAACAGTCAAATCTAACCAAATCGGTTGCTAGTTTGGTCAACCAAACGAAATAAATAAGCTTGAAGCTTTAAAATATCAAATCAACCAAACCGAAGATCTATGGTTTGAATTATTTGTTTATCAGCAAGTCTGCATAGAATTTTCAGACGGCGGTCATCCACATTTCCTCCGAAGCACTGTTTGCCAATTCGAGCGGTGAATGTTCTCCGAACCGTGACGAGTTTGCGAAAGGTTCCCTCGTTGACTTAGTACGTCTCTTCCAGAGCTGGTCCAGCCGGTCCAAAAGTAATTCGGAACTGGAACCAAGAAAGCCAGACTGAGAAGACACTACATTTATAGGTTCTATATTACAAGCGCTAAGTCGGGCAAAAAGGCGCTTAATTCTGTGGGAAAGCCAGACATACAATCAGGGCGACAAGGCTTGGGTATTGGGAGGGGGGCCTCCCCCCTTTTCTTTCCTATTGCCTACATCTTCCTCATGTATATATAGAGGCCCTAGAGCCGCATTCAATAGACAGAGTCCTCATTCTTTGATATCCCGATCGACGAATACTCTCTGGTCCTCGCATTTTCAATCGCTACTCTAGCTATGTTTTTTTCATTGTTGCTGATACGCCAGTGATGCTGCTGCGGTACCATCTCATTTTACCTGTATTAGCGAGCAACCGATCAATTTATTCTTAACCAAATATTAACCACCGAGCGAAGTCTAACCCTCTCGACATGATCACCTCTTCCTCCGCCTCACAAAAGCCCCGTATTCCTAGTTCACAGTTACTTTAGGCATCATCATCCAACTAGCACGTAATCAACACTAATTAGTACATCGCATTAAACACTCCTACACCCTCCATCCCTTCTCCCTTCCTATGGATATCAAACAGTAAATCCCTATCGTACAAACCGTCCTTCACCTAACCCTTTTCCCCCAGAAGTAAAAAATATAGCTAGCACAAACACAGATATGAAAACAGGTTAGCAGATGATCCTTCTCAGTCCTCGTCAAAGATCTGGAACACGTTATCCAAAATCGTGATGACAACGCGCGCCTGTAGCCCGGCGTCCGACATGGGGCCGCGGTGCGGGCCCATTACTGTTGGCCTGTATGTATCCAACTTGAGTTAGTACTGGCTATCCAGATCGAATAGCCGGAGAGTTAAACGGAGAGGGTTGGAAGCTCTGGAATGGGGGAAGAGGTGCAGTGACTTACGCAAAGCAGATGCCTAAATTGCTCGTACTCATCCTATTTGCCTGAGAGTGTTCTTGCACACGGTTGAGATGCTGTTGCGCACATGGCGGTTAGCAATTTGGCTTGATAAATATCTGGGGCAGGGAGTGCTGTTAGAAGCAGCGGCTTACCAAAACCAGCGCTCGCAGCGTTGCATAATTCGAGTCTGGTAAGGCGTTGATGGTGGCATGCATCGAGTCACGGCGGACGGTATCATCATCGATGCCTATGGTGGTCAATATGTTAGTTTTCCCTTTGTACGAATGGATCCTCGTCTTGGATAGTTTCGGAAGTTGAAGAACAAAAATGAGGTGATAAGGTCATGGAGATACGTACGTGCTGCATCAATAAACTCTGTATAATGCTCGCTTGTAAGCAGCGGATCTGGCAGATCCCGGAAGAATTGCTTTAGAAGACCAGCTACGCTGTTGACGTCATGATAAAAGGAGTCAGGATTGCGGAAGTCGACTTTTGATGAATCTATACGCTGCTGTCAATATTCTACTCCGCCTTCATAGAAACCGAAGGGATTTGTTTGGGGATCAGTTGACTTACCATTATCGAACAAGGCCTTCATAGTTTGAATATGTGATGAGGTTCCCGGTACCCGGTAGATCCCTTCTGTTTCTAACCCGAATAAATCAACTGCTTGGATGCATTGGTACACTACCATTGGTACAGGCGAACCGTCTCGTCGGAATAGTTCGTCGAGAGGGACGCCAAAGACAGGCTTGACGGGTGGAGGATTGCTGTATGTGACACCAATCGTTTGAGGTGCATGGTTCTGGCCTGCGGGACTAAGACCATACGACGGACCTGGGTAGTGGGAAGGGTTGGATGGTGGGAAGGAAGGCTGTTGAGGAGGAGCACCGTATGGAGTATGTTGCTGTTGCTGAGGAGGTGGTTGCTGATAGCTAGAATTGTAGGGTTGGTAGTTTTGCTGCATCGGCGGCGGTGGCTGATGCTGTTGCGGCGTTGGCACAGATTCCTGTTGCTGGAGAGAGAATGATGGTGGTGGTTGGGATGTTGACATTTGCAAGGATTGTCGTTGTGCAGAAGGAGGGGTTGGCTGGGCCTGGAGTTGGACGAGTGTCTGGCAAATCATTATGATTGTACTTAGAGTGGGAGATGAGAGACTTACTGGATGCTTCTCATACTTAATCTCTGTCAATCTTGTAGGTATTTTTGGGGTAAAGCTGGTTATATATTGTTGAAAGTCCTTGCCATTATCGATCTGATACACCAGCTCCCGAAGGCTTGGGGGTAGCATTTCTTTCCCATCGTTAAGGTTAACGGGGCTGATGCACATGCCATTATCCAACAAAAGTCTTTCGTTGAATGCAACTATCCGAAGCAATTAGCAAAGCTGACCTAGATATTCCCCACATTCAAGACCTACCGAACTTCTGCATCTGTAGTGTTAACGCAGAATCGCACTCTGTGATCAGATCTCTCACGGCCTTGATAGCCTGCGGCCTATGCGTACTGACAAGCTCCTGTCTCTGAGTCTGCGCAGTCTGGACCTTGGACGCATAATCTGCATCCGCGGCCTGGAGTTTTCTATGCAAGTCTTCCTCGTGCTGTGCCGCAGACTTGGGCCCCTTGATCCCAAACTTCCTCCCTGCGCCGGAATCGCCTGTCTTGACTCTATCATAATCCTCGGCTAGAGAGTCGTACTTCGCCTTTGCCTTCTCCATAAGTGTCTCGGCGTCCTGTACTCTCTTTTCAGCCGTCAATCCCGTCTGTTTCCATTGTTTACGCCCACGTTCCATGTTGTTCGCTAATTCGTTCAAGTCCTCCTGCATTTGGTGGAGGGATATGCCGAATGTGGAATTATTGTCTGCCATTCGCTCATTGACTTTCAGGACTTCCTCGAATTGGCGGGCGTAGCTGCCGTGGCGGGCTTCTTGCTTACGGATGGCTTCGTAAGTGGCGCGACACATTTTCTTCAGACCAGTGGCTTGCTCTTCCTCGAGGGCTCCACGCTTCTTAAGGAAACTGGCAAAGTCCTATACCCAGCGATTCAGCTACCTGTAAAGACGAATTTTCACTGATTGACGTTGTGAGAACTTACCCGTGCGCTGGCTATACTGTGTTTTAGCCGGTTGAGGAGGGTGTTGACACCGATCTATAATGGTCAGGGCTTGCTCGAAGATTGATAGCAAGTGTCTACGCACATCAGAATATAAAACGTCATCTATAGCCTTAGCGATATTGGGGTGTACGGGTGGTGGTGCATTCTCGGGGCCAGGAGCTAGCGGCGCAACTGGGTCTGAAGTCGAGGCTGTAGCCGCAGGCGGAGCTTCGTTCAGAACATGGCCGTTGCCATTCGTCGTCGTCGAGCTGGCGAAAGTATCAGAGTTGAAGCCATCGGAGCCCATCTCCACTGGCGGGAGCGTAGGCGGGAACGACGACATTGTGCGTTCCTGGTGTTTTGCGTTGGATATGGGGGTTGATGGAGGTCGGAGAATTCCAATGAAGTGGGTGGAAGTGACTTGCTTGCTGGCTGGCTGTGATCGTCGTCGCGTGTCGCAAGCCACGCTGCGCGCGCCGCAGCGGAGACCGCCACTGAAACAAACCCCGGATGAACCTTGCCCGATACTGGGACCCACTGCAACACCACGAGTGCATCACCATTCTGTCTTGACTGCCCTTTAATCCTCTTAGCTTCTCCAATTGCTTCATCTGCTGAACTCTACCTTTAACCACTTGTTTTGCTCGCGCTTTCACCGTCATGGCACAGCAAAACCCCAGCACCAACCCCACCTCGTCCCAAGTATCCACCACACTGCCTCCAGAAGTAATAACGTGCCTCCAAAACGCCCGATTTGTACGTGAAAAACCCTTCCACTATGCCCATATCTTCTCAACCCCCCAAATCTCTCATAACCTCTCACAAACCTCCAAATCCACCAATTCACTCTACGAATCCTGCACCTCTCCGCGCCCCCCTCACCACCAACCCACCAGCTAACCCACCACAGCTCCACCTCGCGACCTCCAGCCACAACACCCCGCACATTTCCCTAATGAACTACACCTACCTGCCCTCCTCGCCCTACACCAGCAGCCCAACCATCATAATGACGACGCCGCCCTCATCCCGCAAAACGCACAACCTGGCCTCGAACCCGCTCGTCTCGCTGCTCGTGCACGACTGGGTGTCGCACCGCCCGCCCACGCTCTCGCAGCCGGGGCGCAGCGTGTCGCCGGACCGCGGTGGCGGCAGCGGCAGCGGTGGCGGCAGGGGCAGTCTCGCGGAGCTGCTGCTGGGCATGAACACGGCGTCGCTGTCGCGCATCTCGACGACGATCAACGGGACCGCGGAGCTCGTGCCATCGGGCACCGAGGAGGAGGCCTGGTTCAAAGCGAGGCATGTCGAGAACAATACGTTTGGGGACGCGAGCGCGTTTTCGTCATCGCCCACGACGGCTGGGGGCGGGCTGTGGGGTGGGCTTGGCGGAGA
>Ga0307515_10008616_pt1 | contig 19854 bp, 21 predicted proteins | sample 17_EM_MG_FD_194513 | JGI IMG/M metagenome (GOLD analysis project Ga0307515, IMG submission 194513) | Populus trichocarpa ectomycorrhiza microbial communities from riparian zone in the Pacific Northwest, United States - 17_EM | ecosystem: Host-associated > Plants > Roots > Unclassified | place... | reverse complement strand
TTGCATTGAATTTTCTTATTAAAGCATGTTTGTCTTTGCATTTAAAAAAATGCTAGCACATTAACAATGGTGGTGAATGCAGTATATGCATAATTTATTTCAATAAAAAAATAAAGAAATCAGAAGAAAAAAAAGAGAGAGAAGTTATCCTACCCTATTGAAGGATTATGTTATCTCTAATTGACATAAAAGAGGAATTCATTTAGTAATATTATTTTTATAAAAACAAATCTTGGTAATTGTAGTGTGTTATCTTTGATTGTTTTAGATTAAACTAAATGATTTATATATTTTAACAAAATTTATGAATATTCAAAAAATAGCTAAATAGTAGCATAAAATTTTTATGTATATATATTCTTAATACATGTCTCATATATAATCGTAATGAACTCTTTAAAATAAAAGCATTGGGAAAAATTATAATTCTAATATTATCATATTAAAGTTGATGGAGCTTTTAATAAATTTTTGATTCACATTATATACTTTATATATTTGTACCATATAAAAGAATTTTTTAACAATAAAATCTATTAAAAAAATAATTCATAAATATTATAACATAATATTATGTTGGGTAATAGAGGATATTTTAATTTTATAACATTAGTACATGAGATTCAAAATTTTATTATTGTTTGAGTTTTTTTAGATTTTTTTATTCAATAGTTTTGACTTATAAATATTATTAAATACATAAATAAATTATATGTTCGATCTGGCTATACAGTAGAACCTAATAACTTTATATCCAGCTGACTAGCAGTACCTAGCAACTTTGAATCCAGCAGCTTTGATTCCGGCTGCTAGATCCAATAATTTTAAATCCAGTTGTCAGACCTAATTATATTTTTTATTTTAGTTTTACATTTTAAAAAAAAATTATTATTAACATGCAAAGCACGGTGTACGGTATAATATGCTAGTGTAAGATTCAAGCCGTGATCGCCCTCAAAAGTAGTGCTATTTTTTCAAGTTTTGGAAGCTAACCTCCACCTAAAATACCTGGCATGGCGACATACCTTTGTAGTTTGTATGGAAGATATTGAGAACAAGTCAATGACAAGCTAGTTGGTCAAACTACTAATAATGGCACACCAATCAAGTAAACTGATTGTAAATAATGAGAATAGGAAGACGAGCAGACAATGATAATAAAGTGCAAGTAAAGTGACATGCAGGTGAAATTAAGATAGGCGTGATAGATCGGTGGATCGTGGATGGCTTCAAGTTCATGTAAATAGAGCTTTGAACATTGTTCGATGAGTGAGTGGGAGAGCTTTTAGAGATTTAACTGGAAAGCAAACTTGCTAGCAAAGGTTAAAAGGAAATGACAGTTGAGTTTTTCTTTCATGAACCCTATTTTGAGCTCACAAAGTTTATCTTTCTAATGCATGCCGAAAAGAATGGACACTGACCTTGTCAGAATTCAGAATGTCTGTGTTCATCTTGAATCCATTTGTTGAAGAGCTTTGATCCATGTCAAATAAAAAAAAAACACCATGGATTAGTGCATAATCAACCAAATTACTTGGTTAATTTTCAAGGATATATCGAGCATATACACCCTTCATATGGTGCCAGCCTGCCAGGAACAGAACCAGGATTTCAGGAACTGGGCCAGTAAGGTGTGGTTAGTTTCAAGTTCATTCTGCTAAAAGCTGTCGCATTCCGACCTACCAGTCCCGTTGAAACAGTCAGATATGAGATAAGGTTTCTAAGATATTTTTGTATGAGGTTGTAAGACATTTAACTTGTTGGTCCCAATATCCGTATGGAGTCAGGAAAATGGTTAGCAAAGCAAAAATATCTTTCTATCATCCATCCATCGACTTTCTTTCTTTATAAAATTCAACTAAATAGTGCTAGAAGTCAGAAAAGAAGTGGGCTACTTGATAGCTTTTGAAGAAAAGGAAAATTAAAGAGAGAAGAAAAGGGAAAGAGGAGAGGAATGGAGTTCCACAAGAGGCCTAACAGGAGTGATGCTCACGTGTCAGTCGAGGAAGAGGCAAAACAAGAGGAGGAAACAAGAGGATATTTCGAGGGAATAGCTCCTAAGCGTCACTCTAAGCCTCAACGCAGTGAGTATTCCATTCAATACGTTGATACGCTCACCACTAATGGCGATCAAAGCTTCAACCCAGAATATGTTGAGTTTCAACGTCTCGAAACTGATCCTCAGGTTAGTTTCTTGAGCTTTCATTTACCATGCTAGCCCACGACAGTTCTTGATTATTCTTATGCATCTGAGAAACTCTTGAATGTGGATTTGTAGATTGATTTTTCTTTTTCTTTTTCTTTTTATAATTTTGAATGCAGAAAATAATTTCAAATGAAAGCAGCAAAGTGACTGATGAATTTGTAGAGACAGAGTATTACCAGGATCTCAACTGTGTTGACAAGCAACACCACACGGTATTACCATTGCTATGCCTAGCTACATATTCTAGTCCAATTCTTTTATTTCTTTACTATTTTCATACATCTAAATAAAATGTTAGTTGTCCAATTTCCTACCTTTTTCTGCCTTACTCAGTTCAGTATCTTCTTTTAATTTGATCATTTTAGATTAGCCTGGTGAAAGTTTCTTAATTTTTGGCAAAGGGATCAGTTACAAAGGGAAAAATAAAAGGGGGTGTATAAGGAATTGCAAAAGCTTGACTCATTTACGTTAGTAGTAAAAACTTAGGGATATCACGGGAGTTTTCTTCATTTTGCAGACAGGAACAGGGTTCATCAAAACGGAGAACGAATATGGCAAGCGCTTCAGCCTAGCACCAGATTCTACATCCAGTTGCCATGCCTCTTGCAAAGGAAATCCAGCAACTAATGATTGGGTTCCAGCTGATGCTGATATGGTACATTTCATTACTTACAATTTACAATAATCTTTTTGTTTTATTTTTTAGGGTTTTGTTCTGCAAGAGTTTTTAGGTTGAGCTAACTCGACTGTGTGACTACATGTTCAGGTGACTTCCGCTTCAGACAAGCCCAAGAGGAGTGACAATTGAAAAGAAGGGTGGCTGGAGATGTTATCTTTGAATAAAGAGCTAGATCATGCATGTTTCTTTGCTTATTGTCAGTCCGTACCAAGTGTTGACTGTCGCAAATAAAGTCCCAACACAACAATTGTTGCTTGAGTAAACGTAGCCCTTGAATTTGTTCTGGGAAAAAACTGCAGCTTCTGTGCTTGTGATATTTGGGTGGAAACTCGTTTCTGAAGAATATATTGTTTTTATTTTTATTATTATTTTATGTTGAGCTTCGGAGGAAGCTCTGCCAGAATCCAAAAATTAAACAGCAGCCCTCACAAGAAGGTAATACAGAAACAGGAACCATAACAGATACACAAACTGTTGACAGAACAGATGCATGAAAATGGCAACAAGAAGTCTTGAGAGCCATTCAACATTCAGCGAGACTTTGGGCATTGAAAGAAGCAAGAAACCAAGTTCATCACATATTCAAATACAATCAGCCAAGCAAGGCAACAATTCCTACTTCACAGAACAATCACTTAACACCACCTGAATGAAAATAATGAATCCATGGCGCGGGCTACCAAATGCCAATGAGCTCAACTGATACTATTCCCTTCTCCTTTCAAGAGGTCTTGAGTTCGTACTGACGGCTACAACATGCTAGATATTGATAACCATAGATATACAATTTACTTAATAAGCATGCTAAATGATCATGACAGATACTGTTAGGTAATACGGCTACAACATGCAGCGCAATGTTGCACGACAATGAAGATGACAGACTCGTCTAGTTTTGCCTAATGGTAAAAATCACAGGATGAGGTAAGCCTTCTGAAGTAAAATTGACATTAGTGAAAAAATCTGCCAACGCTCTGCATCATCTACATTGATCATTGGATAAATTAACTAGGGAATATAGTACAGACCACATGATAAAGCTGCCAAATATCAATAGAGAACCAGCTACTACAACATACGCTAGTGGTTTAATTTACAGCAAAACAATTACAGCACCCCTCCCATGCTCAGGGTAAGGCATGGATTCCTCGAGCATTGACACAATTACACTCCCGTAACATACAAACTAGCTGCAAAAACTATGTCACGCTTTATGGCGTTCGAAGCAGATTCCATTTTCTTGTAGACGGCAGAATTACCCATGATAGCTGCAGCATTCTTAAATTCACGACATGTCTCGTCCAATCTGACAATTGTGCGCACTATCAGGCCTTCAGGAACATCAGTGAGTTCACATATATCAGCAAATGGAGTACCCTGTAAATGGAGAAACTTACGAGGTCACAAACCATCCAGAACTAATGAAAGGTTAAATTGATGTGTTTTAGTATAAGAAACCTTTGCCCACTCGTACACAACTTCAACTAAACCGAACTTAAGATTCTCATTGGCATACTCCTCAGGGTTTACTTGTATATTGTAATTTGATTGAAGCTCTCCAAGTCTTATTGCTGTGCTGTACAACCTGAAGTGAACAACCATCTAGGATTAGATTGAAAACTGAAAAATGAAAAGAATTGAAAACTGAAAAATGAAAAGAAAAGTAATGGGAAGAATAATAACAACGTTAAATTCCAGAGTTATAATCTAATAGGCACAACTGTAAAAGCATATAATCTTACACAGGCAACTTTTTGAATATGTGAATGGGGAAGCTATAATCCGTTTTCACTAACTGCAATCAATTCATCCGTATCATATGAAAACAGAAAGCTAAGATATTGATTTGAATTCCTAATAGAATCCTGGCAACCTGTGGTTCACCGTTCATGTAGCATTACTGCAAAGCATCAATCATGGTGCCCCATGACCATGATTCCAGTTTTGAAACTCAGAATAACAGAACCATCTTAGATGGAAACCACAATTTTACATCTAGAAAATCTAGAGAAAAATCTACCATGTAATAAGGAATCTAACCACTAGATCATGCAGATGTAAGGCAGGGCATTGACACAAGGATGGAGAATCACCTCTTTTTAGCTTGAGACAGCCTGGGAGTAAGTGAAGGCTCAGAAGTTTTCCTCTGCTGAAACACAAAAGCAGACATTATTGCCACCGCTTCTTCAGGTTCCAGATCATCAAGTTGATTCTCAAATAAACACTCGGTGCATATCAACTCCTCCCCTGAATTCATCTCACATGCAACACGGCCTTTAATTTGAACTACAAGGTCACCATCTATACAGCCAATTTCCTTCAGAACATATATCTGCAAATGCAGAGCTTAAAGATTTGAGGGTAGTGTGAAACCAACATGGCAGATAATTAACACAAGAACATCTTGCAGCTGCATAGAACATCAGGGGGGGGGGGGGGGAAGAGACGTACCCGGCCCTGAAAGTCTGGCATCTGTTGGAGTGCTTCATCTGACATTTGGAATTGCAGGTTACTGACTTCCTCTTTATGCCTCTTTATCTCTTTTGCCAAGCTAATGTGCTCCTCCAATTTTATACACCCATGACACTTATTTGATGCCATCTTTTGTAGCAGGCTTGTCCATTTGTGGTAGGCTTCCACAAGATTCACATCTTTCAACTTCAGCTCTAAACAGTATCAGCAATGGAAAAGTCATCTTTAGCAAGTTCTGAAGTAAAACTAGCTTACCATCATAAAGAACATTGAAAAGGAGAAAGTGCAAAGGGTGAATTTTCCGCATAGCATGTAGGATTAAGAACTATGTTAGAAAGAGAGCATCAAAATGACTATAACCACATATCAACATATATAACAAGGGCTTGCACTGTTGACACAGGAATTGAAATCAACCAGCATGATTCATATATTATGATGCATAATTAAGGACCAGAGTCATTAAGGGCAAGAAGATAAACCAAAAACCATGAATCTCACTTAAAATACATAGTTAGATCTATAGGTAACAGATCAACACCCACCAGCAGCACCGCACACAAAAACCTTGATTCTTTCCCGAACATATTTCAAAAATAATAGGAAAGGAATTTAGGGCTTGCAGACTATGGGAAGAAGGATCACTAAAGAAAGGTACCAGCATGCCAATCTGCTAGAAGAGAAAGCTTCTTCATAGGAGATGATCTTAAAGAATCTAGGGTTCACTGTTTTCTGATGCACTTAGGTTAAGCCAGATTTTGAGATATAGATAATGCAATTGCAAGCCACATTTTCCAGTATCCAAAAAGGGGCCTGGCTCATCATAATGTCAACTTATATGGACTACTTGTCAGATTTTCCAGAATCCAATAAGGGGCTTGGCTCGTCACAATGTCAACTTATTTGGAGTATTGTCAAATTATTACAAATTCTGGAACTGATAAGAATGCTATTGTTTGTTCTTTCATGCTTTTCTTTCCTAATCATCAATGATAGTTTGCAACATTCTTGTACAGCGTGTAAAGAAATAAACAAGATGTTACAAGTTATGCAGTTCATCTTCACCTGAAAGATTAAATATTATCTTCACAAAAAATGCCTTACCTTTCAGCGGATCTAGTGCAGGAGGATATTTATTTCCGTCACTTTTTGTTTCCAACAGCTGCTGAACTGTCTTAGAGAAAGCAGCATTGCTACCATCTTCAAGAAGCCGAACTTGGTCAATTGTTATTTTACGATTGCATATGCATAAGAATTCTTTGCTTTCAATTCCTCTAACTTCATAATTGATCCCGGCAGCAACACCTTGGTATGGTAGTTCTATCTTGATGGTGCCTGATCCCTTGCGATTAGTGAGAGAAGAGAAGTACTCTTCGTCACAACTACGCTTTGATTTTGGCATCAGCACATAACCTTGTTGGAAATCAGCACTTTTTTTATCTTGCAAGTTACTGCTTACTGATGGAGCATCAGGTTTCAGCACCAAAACTATGTATTGCTTCATACTGGCTGATGTCACTTTCACTACCACTCCAAGTAAGTGATCCTGTGCCTGCAAGTGAACATGAGAATGCCATAAATTCACAACTGCGGCTACTATATTAGAAACCATGTAAGCCTTCCCAAGTTTTAAAATTTCATCCATTATGGAGTTCAACAAGGTTAGGCAACTAGAAGCATGACTCCCATGAGACAAACTTCAAATTTGACAGTACTCATAATCAGCACAAGTAAAACACCTGTGCATGGGAAGCACCTCTGTATTTCATTTAGCATGGTTTCGATTAAAGTTTAAACTTAATTTTCTGCCATGTAAAATTAAATAAAAAGAAAACAGGTAATTGCACTAGAAAATTGAAGTCATTCTGATTCCTCTTAAACAAGAAACCTCATGGAAAGAACCACATTTACCAATAGCAGAAGAATACTGACGCTTCAAAAGACAAGAACTATTATTTTCTCCAAAGATAGGGGGGGGGGGGAACAGAAATAGGAAAGCGCTAGAGAGCACCAAGAACAAACAAAAAAAAATAATAACTTACCGATAGTGATTTCACAACGACAACTCTTCCAGGTGTAAGAAATGTTTGGGCATGAGGGGACTGCATGACAGCCTCTGATACCTGGTTGCCATATTTTTCAGCTTCTAAGTACAGGTCATAGTATTCTTCAATTGTTGGCTCACCTTTTATACATCTGTATTAAAATAGCCATGCATGATAAGCTATAGGGAAAAAGATGTCACCATAAGAAAATCAAACTAGAAGCAGTGTAGCTTTCACTTTCTCACATTTATGAGATTATTGAAAGACCTTAGAACAAAAACAACCAGGAGGCTCTTGTTGCAACAACAACGATATCTAATGCAGTTGAATGTTCGACCTAAATACCCTATGCTGATCTAATCAGAGTAGCATGCCATTATTAAAAAAAAAATTATGATCGCTCATCTAGAATGTATCTTTGTGCTAAATGAAGTACATTGCTTATGTGTTTTACCAAATTTTGCATTTTCCTATACATGGTCTTCCATACTGGAATTTAAGGATTCTGAAAAGCTGATAGCGAGATTGAGCAGTTCTTCTTTCGTAGCTTAGTTGTATTGGTATTAGAATACCAATATAACCAAGCTACGAAAGCAGTGTTAAGCAGTAATATGAAACCATATCAGGGCCTTATTTAAAAGCTTAAGCTCTTAGGTGAGACTCAAAGACATGGTTTTATTACTTTCTAACAGAAAGCTTGCACAACCACATTATCATTCATATATATATGATTGGTTAATCACGTCTTAATGTAAAGCCAAAATCATCACATTTTCATACAAGAACTAGCCATTAGTTAACATTGGTATGAAATCACATAACCCATCAAAACAACAGTGCCCAACACAGATCTAACACAAAATCCAAAAGAAACAAGGTGTCAATAAACTTATGTATTATAGAAAATGCACATCCAGAAGCAAAATGCGCAAGGAAAAAAATGAATTAATGACTGATGCAAGGACATTTCTTATCTAGAAATTTAGAAACTCTCAAGTCTGATAGACAAGTTGGCCATCAAGATTCTGCGTTGATATACATACTCAACAGTTTTGGCAGGCTGAGCAAGCTTCCGCATCAGAACTTTTTGCTGTTCAGGAAGTTGTTTCTGAGAACGGAACTCTGCAAAACTTCTTTTTAACATATCTTCCACCTGCAGTTATGTCCCCCAATCAACATTGAAAAAATGAACTCCCTAGATGGATGAAAACACCAAAAAAAAAAACGAAAGAAATTATTTCAAATTTGAAATTGTAAAACTATGATGTACTCGCTTAATATGTAGAAATATGAAGATTAATCCTATTACAAGAAGCAACTGACTAAACATAACAACTTGCTTGGACTGACCCTGATGGCCTGACCAACATTCTACTGGTCTGTTTCAGTAAACCTCGAGGAAATTAACCACACAGTGACTAAATAACCAACATTTTTCTTAGATTGAATGAACATAGAACTCAAGAACATTGAATCTACTAAAACTACAACATTGTATCTCTTATGATTCATAGAAATTTATGGGTGGGTGAGAAGTATTTGCTTAGAAATCCCAAATCCCAGAAGGAAAAACACGGGTGCCTTTTGTTTAACATTCACTCCCTTTGTATGGATTTAATGCATTTCTACTTTTTGTACATTGCAACAAGGAATGCGGCAGTTTAACTGTAATCCTTTCACAGTGTGCAAGCAAATATAGAAAGAGATACACACACAAAAAGACAAGTGTGAGCAGACAGAATCTGCAAGATGAACCATGTGATGGATAAGCTACGATTAGTTGTTCCTGAGCCAGGTTTCCAGACGTGCATAAAGTGTGTGAATGGTTGCATGCAAGTGTGTGATTCTACTTGTGTGCACAAAGGTGCAACTTTTCATTTAGAATATTAGAGCAAGTATGACCTAGATAAGAAGATTTGACATCCATGAAAAATGCAAATCAAAATATCTGAAAGTTGCACAACTCCAATGGAAAGGAATCTGAATATGGATAGTATTATTTGTTACACAACCACAAATATAATGAAAAATCTAATCCACAAGATACCTTCAATTCTTCAACACGGAGGAGATGCAAGATCATAATATAAGTCAATCGAAACTGGGATTCAAGCCTGGTAGCACTTCCAACTATAACACGTTTCAAATCGCTCTCTTCTGGAATTTCATCGCGGCACAGTACTACAACTGTGCCAATTTTGTCAATTCCTCTTCTGCCAGCACGACCAGCCATTTGAGTGTACTCCCCGGGTAGTAATTGTCTAAATTCCTTTCCATCAAACTTTCTTAGCGTATCAAATACAACCTAAGAAAGATCTTGAATCAAGTCAGTATTAGAAGAATAAGGATCCAAGAGTTGCTTAAGTTTATCTAGAACTAGATGAAGTCAAGTAAACGAGGCTCGTGGCAATTAGCTGTGTGAAGGTGTTTTACATGTTTTATCTAGTGGCTGCTATTTACTAAGATGAAATTCAATGCATTATACATATTTTCCATTAATACCATCACTCCAACAATGAGTGAAAGGATTAGCAAACGTAATGCTACAATGTGATCTAGAACTAGATGAAGTCAAGTAAACAAGGCTCAAGGCAACTAGCTAAGTGATGGTGTTTTACATGTTTTATCTGGTGGTTGCTAGTTACTAAGATGAAATTCGATGCATTATCCAAGATTTCCATTACTACCATCACTCCAACAATGAGCGAAAGGATTAGCAAACTTAATGCTCCAATGTGATCAAAATACATCATAATAACAATTACACCTCTTATATTTAACAGTGAAAATATATTATCAACAACTTAAAATTAACAGCAAAGGGTAACATCCCATTCTAAACTGGTGAGAAATGTGACATGTGTAACCTAATGCCAGCTATTTATAAGCACCCCAGATATGAACTATTTCAGAGTGTTTTGGTTTTAAATTTGGTGGCTTGGTCCTCAACGTATTGTTCTTGCTTGGTTTCTTTCCTAGTCAATATGAGAACACTTCTTAGTCTACTCTGCAGTCTCGGTTCTAATCTACATAAGAATTATAATTTTGACAGGTAGAGATGCTGTCTTATTTTCTTGGCAAAATGAGTTATGGAATAAAATTGAGAGAGTTGACATTTTGTTTTAGGCCCAGTGCACAGGATTTCTTTTTTCCTAGTATTTCCTCGTTTCTTGTTCTTGCTCACTTTTCGTGTTGCTACAGTGTCTTAGTTACAGTACACAGAATCACAACAACAATTCAAAAAACAAATCCTTGCATCCTCAAATTAACTTTTAATTTCAAACCCCAATCCTTTCTTAAACAAACTCCTAATTGATCCCAATTTTTCATATACATCAAACCCAACCCTACTCTCAACCAACACAAAAATAAAAAAAAATAAAAAAACTCAATATTCTCAAAGCTATCCCACTTTAAGAGTTCAAAAGTACTGTACGCATTTTTTTGAAAAGATTCAAGTACAGAATTATTGGAACATCCAACCCATTATCACAACCACCTAATTGCCTAGCTGAACACATTTTTCAAACATTTAATCAATAATTAAACAGCACTAACCGTTCTAGCTGGGGCATTAACGCCCATTGCAAAAGTCTCCGTTGAAAATAATACCTACAACAAGAATAGAGATTAGCATAACAAATAAAGTATATATATATCACTATAACCATACAATTTGACAGCATTAATGAAATTTTTAACTGTAGTATTTTGCTAAAATGTTATAAAGGAAGTTCAACTAGGGCCATAAGCTTGTTATAATGATAAAAGGCTTGGTCTTGCAACGATTACAGGTTCAAGTCTTTGGAGCAGCCACTTCATGCACAATGCTTCCCCCAAAAAAATAAAAAAATCCTGAAGGATCATAACTGGACAATACTTTCCTTTTCATGAAAGGATGTCAATTGCAGAACTCCTTTAACCTCATGAGGGAATCGCTAGTAACAGCAGGGCACCACAAAGAACCATGCATAAATTAAAACACCAAGGCACTCCAATGATTATAAAAAATTACCTTAATCACACCACGACAGAAAAGCATTTCAACGACTTCCTTAACAATGGGAAGCAGCCCTGCATGATGCACAGCAATCCCTCTGCTAAGAAGGCTCCGAACTCTGACAATCTGTGAATAAAATTAGGTATAAACCCAAGTAGGATCGTATGAATAGAGGGTAAATGTGAATGCCACCAGACCTGTGGTAAATTGCGGTCTGATCCCTTTAGTCTTGAGAATGCTTTGTCACAGAAAACACGAATTTCGCTTTTCTCAGAACTACTAGTGAGATCAGTCCCAGACAAACTGTCAGCTGATTTATCACATCGATTCTTTGAGAAACAAAATATAACTACCTGAACACACAGCAGAAAAACTGTTCAGAATATAAGGCCGGCAAAATCCTGTGCTAGATTTTGAGTTGCAGAAAACTCTAAAGGAAGAATAGTGATCTTTTATATTTATGACTCAACAGTGGAAGGTAGCAAAGGACCATAACCAATTCCATGTCTAGAAAAACTTGCAGAGGACAATGATCGACATTACATCTTTCAAGAATTAAATTCGGAAAAAAAGATGTCATTTATCTGTCAGTAAATGCCAAAATTTTAAAAAAAAAATCAATAAAACTCTTACAAAAGGTCCTATCGTAAATTAAGGTGACAAATTCTGTAAGAAATTTCTAGTGTCAATTTCATAAAAAAGCCCTACATGGTAAGACAAACTTAAGAGGACATTATCTGACATACAGGCAATAGAGAATTCTTCAAAAGCTTGCTAACAAGCTGCAACCACAAAGAGGCCTCTAATCTCCATGACCTCCAGTTATTTTGGCCACCTCCATTATTTTGATTTCCCCAGCTAGTCCCAGAGAATGCCCCCAAATTCTGGGAACCATGCTTGTTTTGTTTGCTATGACTTTGGTTGTCACGTTTCTGGCCCCGAACCCCATCACGTGTTACAGAAGGCCCTGTGTATGCTCCAGGACCGCCACCCACTGTAGTAGAATTATTTTTCTTGAATGCATATTTAGCAGTTTTCAAACCTTGAGGCATAAAAATTTCGCCTTCACATATTCTGTGCAGTTCTCCAGAATAAAATAGGCAGTGCTCCAAAGGGACCGGCCTTTTTGTAGTTCTGATGACAGACCCAGAAACATGGAAACTTATGTCAATAGCCAACAAAGAAATGTAGTGTATCCCCTTTATGTTGCACTATTGCACTTGAAATATTTGAAAGTAAGAAACGATGGGTTAAAAAAATTAACAAATTTATGAACAAACTCTTGGAAATTAAAAAAAAAGTTCAATATTAATTACAATAAGAATTTAATTCTTACCCAGTAACACGGATTGTCTTCTGCTTTGTCCGGCTGATCCAGTCAGCAAATTCAACTGTGTTTGGTACCTGCAATATAACAATGAACATTTAAATGCTGCATTAGTCAAAAGAGAAAGGGGGCAGGGGCAAAATTTAATACGTAGACCTGTCTCCATGCAAGTGAAGACCTTCCAAAACGAAGCAACAAATTCTACATCGTAGATTGTAACCTCAGCATCCCCCCTTACCACCACCACCACACACACACACACCCCCCCCCCCCGAAAAAAAGAATCCAACTCGTTCAGGATAGAGGACAACCTAAACTGTCATCTTCTATCATATAGGCTATGGAAAAGAGGGTCGCAAAAAGACTAACAAAAAATTAAAACATAATTTTAAATCGGCTGACTCTTTCCATTGCTTCTGATCTTGTAAGGCAAGGTAATGGAGGCTACATTTGATTCGTAAGCCTTGACTTTCCTTTATTTTATTTTTTTAACCTCCAGTTTGACTATCTAAGGTAGCAAAGTTGAAATTCACAAGTTATTTATCTACAATGCCTTTCAGAAATTGAAAAGCAAGCAAAGTAACAACATTTGGCATAACTCAAACTGTTCATAATTGTATGTCATGATAAATAAGCTTTCAGGATGTTATAGCTCCAGAGAAGCAATGCTTGCATGCTGGATATTGCTCTGGAAGTAAAAAATATGCAGCTCTAGGCTCTAGCTCATAGTGGCACCCTAAGCTTACGATACCTATGATACATAATTAAATCAGTGTTACCACTACTAACAGTGACTAATTTCAATTGTAACGTGCAGCAAGTATATTACATGAAGAAAGAGCACATACTGTGGCAGAAAGGAGGACAATATTCACATGCCTCGGAAGCATGATTATAACTTCTTCCCATACAACACCTCTTTCAACATCATTGACATAGTGGACTTCATCAAATATAACCTATCTCACAGACACAGCAATAAAGAAAACAAATTCAATAGTTGATCATAAAAGTGGAAAATGACAAGTAAATCGACAAAAGAACTCAATACAGCAATGCAGAAGGGAGATTATGTTGAAAAAAGCATGGCAGGAAACAGGCCCCTTTACCCATTCAATATCTCGTATAATATCAGCACCCCGGTAGAGCATTGACCTCAATATTTCAGTGGTCATGATAAGACAAGAAGCCTCTGGCCTCACACTAACATCACCAGTGAGAAGACCAACATCAAATTTTCCACAGAAGTCCCGATACTTTTGGTTGCTAATTGTTTTAATTGGAGCAGTATAGACAGCTCTGGTACAGTGCTGCATGACATGAAAGCTTGTGAAAATCATTGCACAAAAACACTGCATTAAACTACTTGATAGATAGATTTTACAACACTAGAAGAGTTCTATAAGATCCGGAGTTCAGCAAAGATGGAGAATCAATTGAAGTCCTAATCAATGTACCAGATTCAGAAAAATCATACTTTTGATGCCAAAGCAAATGCATATTCTGCAACAACCGTCTTCCCAGCTGATGTATGAGCTGCCACAAAAACAGAGTCTCCCTTTTCCAGATAGTATATAGCCTGTATTATCAATTTAAAAAAGAAAAAAGAAATGGTAACTCAAGCAAGCAGCAATGCAAACTTTTACAACTTGCCTTCAGGACATAACATTGGCTGTTTGTTGTCACAAAAGATTTGCCCATGGATTAAACTATGGACAACAAGTGATATCCTAAATGCTAATCAACACAAGTTTTGAGGAAAATTCCAAGTACAGAAGATGCATTATAACAACATGAAAGTGTAGTGAAACGCAAAGACAAAAAAGTTTCTACTTAAGCCCTCTGGACATGTGATGCACAGCTGACTGATTATCTGATGAAGTTATAATTTAAACCAAAGAACCGTGTGCTCTTGTGCTTCTAAGCATACCAAAATGAAAACGACGCAAAAAAGAAGAGAACCAATCAGATGACTTGTAGATGAATTAAATGGAAGTATGATATTTTGCACTTGCAGATCAGTTAAAGGCCTCAAGCATTTGCACGAAAATAAAATAAAAACAAGGGTGCATTGGGATAAGTTGAAGAGAAAAAGTTATAAAAAGCAGATGAAAATAAACAGTCCATGCCTTAGAATATCCTGGATCACTCCCTGTAATTAAAAATATTCAACATGCACAATTATTAAGGAAACAGATCAAGCTGCTGCCTTTCATTCATATGATATGGATCAACATGTCACCTTTTCCTATAACAAAAAGATTACATGCAACCTTCAATCGTGGGAATAGATCCACGGCCACATTTAAATATAAAAATGAACAGCACCTAAAGCTTCAAGCCAAACTTAAGTTAAATCAGGAATTACAGAACCACGAGTTCAAAGATGCACGCTTAGAATTTACAGTGAAGGTTGTTTATATCTCCAAGGGAGATGAAGCCGAGAGTAAAAGTCAATCACTGAACAATCTCCTATTAGTACATAAATAAATAGGAATGACCTCTGAAAACATAATCATAATTCCAAGTTTAACCAAATGCTTTGCACTTTCCATAATAAGACTGTTTTCTGAATGTAGAAGGAAAAGGATTTGCATTGACCATTACCTCCTTTTGGAATGCATCCAGTTCAAAAGGAAAACTAAGTGCCATGTCAGGAACTAGTTGATAGAAGTGTTCTGCAATCCCTTCACTACTACCGGTGAAAGCTGAGGCCTGCTATTAAATAGAGACATTAAACCAAAAAAGTTACCAGAATCATGGAGAAAGGGAGATGGTAAGTCAGAGACCAAATAATGTTCAAATGTGAGAATTGCTATTATCCACGAACCTCTTTCTGCTGGTGTCCACCAATGTCACTAGTTCCACCTGATGTTGGCATCAATGCACCTGATTCAACAAACAAAATCTCATCTAATGCATGTAATTGAGACTTAGCCGCGCTGCTGGATAAATCAACCTGGCTCACTTCAGCATCTGGATTTGTTGAATCCTCTTCTGATAAATGAGCTACACAAGCAGAATAGGTGAAAAATAAAAATCAAATAAATGTAAATGTTAAGGGACAAAATAACAAACTACATGGCACTCTCGGGAAAAAACAAATTAACAGGACTCCAGTTTGCAAGCATATGAACCATTTGCATAGAAAGGATAAATAAGAAGCTTACTTTTGCAGTAATAAGCACAAGCCCAAGGGAATAAATACAATATATGCTTTCCCAAGCCCCAAAAACAAAAAGCATCCATGTAAAGTTTAGAAAAAGACATCAGGGATGAAAATTCCAGAGATATGAAAAAACAAGTGATGATAGTACTTTGTGCTTTAAATTATAAATCCTAGCTTCTACGAGTTCTTTTCTGGAAGAGAATTTTACGAATCCTATGAGAACAGAACTTTCAAGAAATGACTTTGTAGGACGCCGGATAGCAGCCTCCTCGCTAATTGTACTTGATCCAAAGTTATTGCATGTACATAACTGACTGATAAGTATCCACATTGCTTTTAACAGTGCGAGGAATCTCTAAACCACTCCAAGTACTTGCATGGCAAATGTAAACAATATAGCCTATTCTACTGTTTTCTTTTGGATTTTGTGACATTCAGCATTAAATGATATATCGTAGTTCTAAATTGTTCTCAAATCCCTATGACACGTAATTCATAAAGCTCAAACTTGTCCTGCAGAGCTCTTAACAGGATCTGTGGTTGTTCAGCCCTTCAACCACATGATGCTGAAATCTAGTGCAAACCACAAATCTCAGAATGCCCCCACTTTCTTGCAGAAATCCTATCTATCAACATGGATCTGGCCAGCTTGATAACTTGTCCTCTAAGAAGGATCAGATGCTGGGCATTTGAGAGCATACTTGATCCATCACTAGGTACGCTCAGAAGATGAACATCCTTGAGCTCCATAAAGTACAATATTATTCTCAACACAGCCATCATTGACCATCATCTTCATTGGAGCCAAAGCAAAGGAAAACCTACTGAGCTACTTCACAGTTATTTGCTTATATGATCACAGCTTTCAAAATATAAGCCCATCAAGAACACGAAAATGCATATGATACATACCATCTCCCTCATATTCTGCCACATCATCCTCTTCCCAGGCTTTCTTGAACAAGTCATCAAACTGTACAGATAACTCACTCTGCAAAACACGATGCATCAACACAAAGTCTAACAACAGGTATGATTTAAACATGCAAAAGAACAGGAACTGACCAATTTTTCATCTGATGTGTTGTTGAGTGAACTTTCGTCCTTGTAAACATTCCACGTGCAAGGAAATGCCTACAAAGAATTAAAAACAAACTTCTACCAAATAAATTACAAAGATGGATGAATTTTAAAATGTTATTCTCTTTGGATTTCCCAATTTGAATGTTACATCAAGTTGGTTACCTTAAGATCCCCGAGGTCTAATCCTTGCTTAAGGCTGGGCGCAACTGCCTGAGCTGGACCACCATTCAACACCTCCCGCACCCATTCACCATTAGTAGCGCCATCAGGAAGAAGTCTGTCCACATTTTGAGATTCCTCCAAACCTCCAGGACGAAAAGGGCGGTTGTTTATGCTTCCTCTTACAAAATCTTTTGCAGGCCCAGCCACACGTGGCAAAGAAGCAGAATCTTGAGCTCCGGGTGACAATTCTGACACATCCACCTAAAACAATATAATAAACTAGTCCTCTAGCAGAAGATAAAAACAGGAATATAGCAAATGATAGCATTCAAGAACCACCCCAACACCTTTGATTTCTCATGGCATATTATTCAACATAATTCATAAACACTCAAATAAATTACCATGCTAAGCATAAATTCCTATGCAAGGTTGATGGAATTCTCTGTAGAGGAACACATATTTATGAACATCACGTACCTGTACAGAATTGGGTTCCCACATTCCTTCAACCGATCCCTTCTTTTTCCGTCGGAATGGTACCTCCCATGTCGGAACTACCACAGACCGTGGCAATGAAGGCTCTAGTGGCAGCTTTGCCATCTCAAACCAGTCAAAATGCCACTGCCTACCAGCTTTTTCTGCTGAAAATTCATCAGGATCTAATCTCGGCAAGAGATATTTCTCCTCTATATGTTCCTTTATCGATTCTTGTGTTTCCCTGGGAAATGCAGGGGGCTGTATACATATAATTACAGCTATCAACGTTCAGCATGGCAATAACTTTAAGCAACTGATTTACCATTTCAGAAATGGAAACAAAAATTAAAATAAAATTGATTGATGTCCAGATATCATAGTATGACTCGGAATAGGTAAAATTTCGATAACAGAATTTGTACTGAAATAGCATAACCTGTAAACAGAAAGTTAATTAACACACTCAAGTTGTACTAAAATCAACCAAAAAAGAAAAAAAGCATGAAACTCCAAACCCTAGACGGCAAAAGCCAGAATTTAAATTAAACGGTGAGAAGAAAAGGGCGCCAAATGCAACTGGGAAAAAAGGGAGGAAGTTAACTGCATGCAGGTAATTGAAGAAATAACTTACAAGGATGAAGTCAGGAAGAGATTTCACGGGGTTGGTGCGCTCCACGGTGGAGAGTGGCTCGACCCTGAGGTGGCCACTGTGGCCGGAGAAGGCGACACGGAAAGCGAGCTCGTTTGTTGCCTGGATGCGGTCCATTAGTTATGGATCGGGTTTTGATTGTGGTTTCTGATGCTGGTTTTGCTATTTTTATTATTGGAATGTGCACATACGAGGTTTATCGCAGGTTTTTGAGTGCGAAGTGGGGAAAAGAACAGCTTCAAGGTTTTCTGACCGTGCTTTTGTGTTTCTGCGTCTGCCCTCCACTTGGACTTTGGTTATGGAAGGTATCCGCAAGTGTTGAGTTGGGTTTTTTTTTAAATTAATTTTTATTTTAAAATATATTAAAATAATAATTTTTTTATTTTTAAAAAATTTATTTTTAATATTAGCTTAAGTTAAAACTAAAATACTAGAAAATAATTAATTTAAAAAAAATTAATGAAAACTAAGTTACACCGTAACCCCAAATAAAATCTTAAAGTATTAATGTATTGAAACTTTATTTACTACTCAAACTTTAAATTAAAGTTAAGATTTAAATTAAATTAATAAATAAAAAGTATTATCTTTTGACTGTGTAACACACGTTGACTGCGTTTGTTTTACACTTGTTTTCATGTTTGAGGTGGAAAAACACCACCAGGTAATTGATGATGGTAAAAACTGTGTTTTATATTACGGAATTACTAAAAATCTGAGTTTGGAATGTAGTTTTTATGAAACAGTTTTTACATGTTTTTTTAATTAAATTTTATAAAATATTATTTGATTTTGCGTTTTAAGAGCGTTTTTAAAAAAATTTAATAATTTTTTATTTTTTTCTCTAATTCAAATTCATATTTTTTTTAGTATTTTTAAATTATTTTGATGCGCTATATCAAAAATAATTTTTTAAAAATAAAAATATATTATTTTAATGCATTTCCAAGTAAAAAACACTTTGAAAAGCAACCACACAAACCAAACATTTTATGTTTTTTGCTGCACATAAACTTCAACCATAATTTTTACCACATTAGTCTGTTTGGTATTGTGGTAGCTTTTGTGGTTGTGGTTTGAAAAAAGTTGTTTTATAAAAAGTACTTTTTATTGAGGTTAATTTGGTATTTATGTATGTTTGATTAAAACTGTGGTTGAAATTGAGGTTGAACAAAAAGTAGTTTAATTTGTTTGGTTAAGAATGCTTTTGAAATTGAGATTATAAAATAATTTATATATATATTGATGGTTTTTAATTTAAATATTGTAGATTTAATTATTGTTATTGCATCATGAAATAAATAATACTTTATATAAAATATTTTTTATTGTTCCATTCAACTATTTACAATTCCATCACGTATAAAATACATCCGACAAGGACTACAGTTTTCTTAGTTTTCTAAGTGCGCAACAACATCAGGTAAAATATAATCAGGAACAAAATTGGGATTGCGATCAAATTCTGCAAATGCTACGTCATCAAGCGATCTTCGCCTCATTTATGTAGTGTCACTGAATAATGTTAAACACTAGTTTTTTGAATAAAACACAATTAAAAATAAAAATTAATTTTTTATTA
>Ga0307515_10008615_pt1 | contig 19854 bp, 19 predicted proteins | sample 17_EM_MG_FD_194513 | JGI IMG/M metagenome (GOLD analysis project Ga0307515, IMG submission 194513) | Populus trichocarpa ectomycorrhiza microbial communities from riparian zone in the Pacific Northwest, United States - 17_EM | ecosystem: Host-associated > Plants > Roots > Unclassified | place... | reverse complement strand
TGACGAAGGTTGATGTGGACATTGACGTGGACAGTACTATCGAGACTACTCCTCCCGCCTTCGAGAAGTGGTTCCATGATGTGGTTACAGTAAATTGTCCAGCACTGAAAGGGGCATGTTTCAGGGTCTGGAAAGTGAATACTCAAGGACGGAGGGACGCTGGGCCTACATATTGGGCCAGGTGGCGTATGGGGAGCAATGGCCATTGGTACTACGAAGGGGGTTATACCTCAGAACAAGAGAGCGTGTGAACCACCGCTCTTATCTGACATCGATTGGGATTTGATCTTGTCCCAATCAGTCAACGCTTCGCCCATTCTAATACTAGTCGTGCTAATATTAAATCCATTTAATCTCTACTGTGGGTACTTTCATGCTGTCAATATAGCTTGCGACCGTCTATAGCCAACCGCCGCTGGTAAATCATGCCTTGCCCGCGTGGGTCAGTTGTCCTGCTCGTAGTTGCAATAGATCCGAAGGTACTGTTCCAAGGTACTGTTGACCCGTTCTACCTGACCGTTGGCTGAGGAGGTGAGCTGTGGAGGCGCATGCGGAGGGAGCCGAGTGAGCGGAAGCAGTGAGAGGTGAACTTCGATCCGCGGTCGGAGCACACATGTGAAACGAGTACACCTGCAACATCCGGGGCAGTACCAGTGTCCGTAGTTGGAATGAAATCACCTTCCCTGGACAGGCGGTCAATAACTACCAGGATAGCAGTGAAGCCGTTAGACGGAGGTGACTGCTCGATAAAGTCCATACTGATAGAGCGCCACGGGGGATCCGGGACCGGTTAAGGTTGCAGAAAGCCGTAAGGACGATGACGAAGAGGGTTTGTTTCGAGCGCATGGGGCGCACTGTGGGACAAACCACTTGCAGTCGGTGCGCATGCTGGGCCAAACGTAGTCACGGCGTAGTAACTCCAGTGCTTTGTTGTAAGTGAAGTGACCTGCCGTTGGGTGGTCATGCTTCGCCTGGAGGACGCGAGTACGGAGGTTTCCTTGCTCGGGTAGATACTCTGGTACATATACGAGATGGTCCATCAGCAGTAAACCAGAAGGGGACAAGGAAAAACGCGGGGAGGGACTCCCCTTGGGACAGAGGTCGAGTTCCCAACTAGAGAGGGGAACGACGGATGACCCAGCCGAGATGTCGAGGATCAGGATGGAAGAGTCGACAAGGGTGGCAGCGTCCATCGCGGTCTCGCGCAGCCGAGTAGCGCGGAGCGATATCAAGCTGTTCTTGCGTGAAGATGGGGCGCAAGTTTGCGGGTCGCTAGCGTATAGTCCCTATCCCCCCTTTAAGTTAGAAATCCGCTCGTCGAGTAAGAGAATCCGCTTGCTCACCGAGTTTCCTGGACCTTGAGCGAATAACTGCATTGGAAGCAGAGAGGAACTCCGACCACCGAGCTTGGCGACGCGTAAGCATCTTTGTCGAGGAGAAATCCTTCAGGAGCTTGTGGTCCGTGATCACGTCGATCGTATAATGAGGAGACTCAAGATAATGTCGCCAGGTGTTAAAAGCTGGAAATATGGCGAGCAGTTCCTTATCGTGAGTCTCGTAGTTGATCTCAGCACCAGATAAGGTGCGACTGAAGAGCGTGAGGGTGTGACCATCCCCAGTGCGTAGCGAGAGAATACCGGCGATAGCGTGCGTCCGTCTTGGCTACTGAAGGAAGTGGTGGGGGATGGGTGTCGAAGTAAAGACCGTCTTGAGGAGTGTCTTGAGGAGTTGAAAGGCGTTCTCGATGCCTGGACACGCGGAAGACGGACAGTGCTTTGGAATCCGTACTGCAGCAGCGCGCAGCTGGGCAGACTGGGGGGGTTCTGGGATCAGCAAGGGGCTAGGTGAGCGTGGGCGGGCTGCAGCTGGGTTCAAAGGTGAAGCACCTAGCGCGGAGACGTCAAACAAAGCGTGGACGAGCGGCGAGTGGAGAACTCGTTACATTCGTGGGTTACCCAGCCAATCAACGGATTGTGTCGGCGTAACCATGAACCATGAGAGCTGAGGCGGAGCGATCCAGTGTCGGGCCCCACAGGGCATCTGGATAAGTCGGCGAGTAAACTGTAACTGAGTTATGAGTCCGTAGGCAGAACTGTGCCCAGCAGAGCCGTCGGACAAATTCTAGAATCTCAGACTTTTCAAGCTTGAGATTATGGGAGATAGCGGAAAAGAAAAAACCAACGCGACGCATTGGAGTGGAGCCATCTTCCGAGCTGTAACTAAAATTATTGATTCGGGAGGCTACAGGCTCTTCAAGGAGACTAGCTGATTCTCGAACCGTCGCATCTCGAGTCTGGTCTGATCGAAACTAGCTCGTCGTGAGCGGCAGCGGCAGCCCCCGTGGCTCCTCGTCGTAGTCGAGGAGGAGGAAGAGAACATATGACTTAGTCCTCTGAAGCTGATTGTTCGGAGACGTGGAAACGCGAAGGGAGCGAAATTCGTTTGACAGCTGTCGTCTGTCACCAGCCAAGCCAGGACAAACAAGTCTCCGGGGCAGCGGACGTTGTTGCATTGTCGCTGGGAAACATAGTTGTTCTCTGTTATTATTGTTCGTCTTCTGACAATTGCCCACCGCAGGCTGCTTATACTGTTCACATAATAGACAGATTCTCGAGTCGAAGGTTTGTTGAAGAACTACTCCGTCCGTCTCGGAGACGATCGGGAATATCTAATATATTACGTGCACCGACCGCACTGATTGGATATTGGACACCATAATTCGAGGGACGGTGGCAGGAGTGTCAGGGCCGGATGTCAGATCAGGCGGCCGCAATCTAAGGGTAGAGCCTGTACCATAATCACCAGTGACACTGTTCCCAGGTCTATACGGCTTGTTCCTCCACACGAGAGCGACCTATACTTCTCTCCATCTGTGATAGCAGTGACGAAACTGCCCATTGGCAGGGGGGACATACGATGATGTTGGTCTATATCCGAACCCATGTGTCGTCTCGGCCGAGCTTGAGGACGACAACACCACTGTCGAACCCGACCGCTACCACAGACCCACCCACCACGCGCGCTTCAGCGCGTAGCCAAGTGTGTTCTCCAAGCGGTATGTTTTCGCGTGCAAGATCTTAACCGTTCCATTTTCGGAAGGAGACCTTGAGTGTTCGTCCCTCGAGAGTTTGGACGCACTTTTCGAAAGGCTGTTGTCGCCAGTCGTAACCGTGTCGACGGAGGCATCATGGAGCCTGTCGGTGTGGATGGTCGACGAGTCAGATCGCTTGGCTGATCCCCAAACCCGCCATCTAATGCTCAGAGACACTGCGTCTGCGCACAACGAATATAAGAAAGATTTTCAACTCATTCACATTTCCATCTAATGCACAATTAATGGCTCGCACCCACATCACGTTCTCACGTTGCAGCCACAAAGTGATCGAATGAAAATGACAGCTCAAGGTCCCAAGCAAGAGAACCTGTGAGCACCCTCTACGGCTGGATAGGGCCGCGTGCATTCTCGCTGATGAAGGATCTAAGTCTGTATCTAGACCGTGAGGCGCTTCACCTCAATTTACATCCATACCGCTCATTTTGGCTAACATACAGAAATTACACTGCAAGGCGTCTCAAACCGGGAATATACGCTGAGATTGTTTGTAGAAAATAAGGAGAAAGAATTACGGAAGATAAACAACCACACCTGGACACCAGTACAATACCAGTATGTCCTTTACTCCCCCCATAGGTACACCTATCAGTGGATGTGAATGTATAGAGATATTTCTCCAACACCCCGGATCTGTGCTGAGGCCCGAATGAAGATCGGTCATTCAATTTGGGCAAAGCACCGACAGGCGAACGAAGATATCGACCTTGATGACCTCTTCAGTGATTACTGGAGCTCTCACGAAAACGAGTTCATCGTCCCGAGTCAGTCATTATCACCAACCAGTCCACACAAATGTTCTGATAGAGAGGGACAGAGGCTATTGCCATTGAAAAGTATAGTAGCACCCCAGAGTTACAATTCTTTGCAAATAGTACCGTTCGTGCCTTTGCCACTTGCCCGCCCTTCCCAGCTAATACCTTCCGCGTAGGCACAAGATCTCCGTTCGTCGCTCCACAGACTCGAAGGGTTACTATGTAATTTCGCCCCACTGATGAGCAAATCGGCAGAGAAGTCCGTGGACAGGATGACTAAATATCGCAAAGAGGTCAGTCCCCCTACTTCCACATAGAACGAGCAAGGCATTGACATCTGTTAGTCGAACCCAATCACGAAGACTGTCTTCCAAATTGCCAGCGTCACGTTTGAGGTTTGTGACTCGCAACTGGCATATCGGAGGCAGAAGTAACGCTTGACAGTTTAGCTCTTGAAGGAACAAAACAAGTATGGCCAGATACCCTCGGGTCTTCTCGAACGATTACAGCGGATTTTGCCTTTGGCGAAGCAGGTCTCGGATGAAATCGTCTCCAACGAGACAAAGTTTTGCAGGAGCCCATCCCCCGAATGTTCGAAGTAATGAGCCGCGTCGCGAAAATATCATGCGATTATGTCAAACATTGTGTGGTCACCCCCTCGGTTTGACATGTGCTAATGATTACAGCGAGAACGGCCGATGGTTTTTGGTACTCGGAGATGATCGAAGAAATGGACATAGAGTTAAGTTAATCAAGGTGGTCGAAGACTTCGACCATGCTATGAATTTTGAGACTCCGCCTAGCCGGTAGGCTCTCATTTCTCAATCTGTCGATAGTTGATCCTCAAGGTTTTGGTTTAGAGAGAGCAGAGCAAAAGGTTCTGTTCAAGTGTCTTAAACCAATGGACGGGCTATAGCCTGGGAAACAACAAAAGATACATAGTACAAGAAACTGCATGGCCTGACATCTCGAAGGGCTTAATAAGGGCCGCAACCGCCTTATCGTTTGAAAGCGACACAGAAAAGACTCCGGGAGGCTACGTACCCTGAATTATATGACTATATGGGCTATATAGAAATCAAGAAACAAACTCAATAAAACAATCAGGACGTAGCATCCAGCGAGACTAGAGGAGTACTGAAAGACCTCCTGATAGATCTAGTGAGGAAAAGCTGGAACGCGCCACGTTTCATGGAAGGCGGTAGGGATTGATTCGCCAACTCGAACTCCGAGCCCTCTGGACAGATAAGCCGTTCGATTCGCCGATTTCGATCATAAACCAGGTCCAGCTGTCGACTTCTCTGAAAGGGATGTAGCTGGGCCCACCGGCGTAGGAGGGTTTTAGTGGGTGGCACAGGGGGCAGATTTGTCCAACGGTAAATAGGCCCACTCGCAAGCCGTGCTGGAGTCCCACTAAGGCACCATGTATGGGACGAATTTCCCTCCTTTCCCCTAACCAAAAAACAAAGAATACCCTCATTCTAAGCCAGTTGTTCGGAGACAGTTCATTTGACAGCTGTCAATATAATGTCAATCCGCCAAAAGCAGAACAACCAGACCACACATTGTAACCTGCTTTCCTCCACCAGTCATCAAATGGCGACTTCACGATACAGGAAAGAGATCCTGTGAGCACCCTCTACGGCTCGTGCGGTAGATTGCTGATCATACCCAGCCCAAGTCTCTATCTTTTTTTTTTTTTTTTTTTTTTTTTTTTTTTTTTTTTTTTTTTTTTTGTGGGTCAGGGAGGTCGCTCTGCGACCGACCCTCCAGAGAGGGACGGTGCCCCATCACCCGGCACGACCTGTTCTCTAGAACTCTCCCTACCATCACCCGCAGGAATCTGGTTTAAGACCCCGTTGCCTGTTGGAGGCACCAATATGCCTCATCACACTGCATGAGGTCTCAGAGGCCGGGAGTGTGGGGGTCGCCTACAGTTTCAGGGCTGAGGAATACCCACTAAACCTGCGGGGGGCCTCCTGTCCGACATAGGCAAGGTAGCCCCTGCTCTCGGGTGAACAGGGGCGCCGTACCGGACCGCCCTCTACGTGTTTCAAGTCCCCCCTGGACTCCGTTCGCCAACCCACCAGGGTGAGCTCTGGAAGTCACTATCCCACCCCTTACGGCAGGGAGTAATACCCGCCACCAGAGGGGGCGAGAAGGGTTGTCAGGACCAGTGGGCTCGTATCTCATCTGGCACTCGTGCGCACCATCACGGAGCCCGCACAGCCCGGCCCGAGCCACATCCGTTCGGGTTATACTTCACCAGGGGCTACAAGCCCGGGGCTCCTGGGGGGAACTGGGGGTTCTCCCGTCATTGCCAACAAAACACAGGTATTCTCGGGGCTCCACGTACGCTTACTGGGTTTAGCCGTCATCGACTCTACTAATGTGGGACCCAATGGTATTACTGCGGACCTAAGGTACCCTCAGAGCGTGAACCTGACCGGGAGCTGCTACTCGGTTGACCCTGTCCCTCACTTTAACAAGTCCTCAAAAAGGCAAAACCTTGTTGACTCCTGCCCCGGCATTACAGAGGACTGACCAACCAGACCCAAGCCTGGGGTGGGCGGGCCGGTACTAGGGTAGACCAGGAGTCCCTTTTCGCATCGCCTGCAACTGGCTGTCCGCTCTTCTTGGCCGGAGTACACCACCGCTTCTGGGGGTTACGGCGACCTACGGGAATTACACTGCGCAATGCACAACCCTGCCCGATCCAGTGACCAGGCTCGTCAAGGGTCACACAGGCCTGCAGCCGCAGAGGGAACCCGACCATCATAGGAACACTTTAGTCCTCACCCCCCAGTGGCACCCGGAAAGGCAATACCCCTACTCTCCCGTCGGCGCGTCTTATAACCACACGTTCCAATCTGGGCTGGCCCACCAAAGGCCCCAGCCAATTCAAGGATCCCGAAGGATTTATCCACGGCACGGCGCTGCCCCTGTCGCCGCTCCCAGAGGACTGACCCTACCTTCGCTGTGTCTCGTGGCTAGGGAAGGCCGCTAAAGCCAGGCCCCAGACATTAGAAACCCACCCTGCGCACCCGAGCAAGCCCCCTCAGTCCCTAGAGGACAGCGGGGAACCGGCACTGATACGGGCCCGTCACATCGCCTCAGGCGCAGGACGACCCTAAATGGGCATGGCAATGCTGTCAGGGGTGTAGTACGCCACACCCCCTCTTCAGCTGGGCATACGCGGAAAACGAGGATGCCTTGTGGGCAACCAGGATATTCCTGAAAAAAACCAGCAGGCAGTGTTGGAAACCCCTGGTGACCCCAGAGCAGCCGTAGCGGCTAAGGGGTCCTGCCCGCAGGCAGCCAGAGGAGACGCAGCGCACGTCCCGCCACTGTGTTCTGAGTCCCTGGGGAGTGAGGCGGCGCCCTTTCAGGACCGCCCAGCCCAGGTACAACTATCCTACGGAGCAAAGAGAGTCTCGAATGCAGGGGGGCACGACCCCTGCACCGGTCTTCCTACCTTCACTCGAGCTTATGCGTCGCGCTTAAAGGCGACCAGAGAAAACTATATACAGCGCCGCCATGGGCCAGAGCCAGAGGTCATCTGTAACCCGCGGCGAGACTCACCAAGACCACCCTCAGCTGCCCCCGTTTTGAGAGGAGACATTGCCCGGTTGGCACCATGAGGAGGTGGTGGTCGGGTCCAACCCCCAAGTCTCTATCTAGACCGTGCGCGGCACGTCACTTCAATTCCGGCGCAAGCCACTGATTTCAGCCATCATACAGGAATTACACTCCAAGTCATCCCAAAGCTGAAGTATACGCTCAGGTTGTTAGTCGACAATGAGGAGAGTGAATTACTGATGATAAACAACTGGACCTGGGAACCAGCGAAGCCCCTGTATGCACCTTGTTTATTTGATACGTGCACCTGCTAAAGTCTGTGCATATTCAGAGATGCATCTCCGACATCCCAGATGCGCGTCGAGATACAAGTGAAGAGCGGTCATCTCCAGTGGGGGAAGAAGGAACAGGGTAGTGTAGAAATCGACATTCAAGCACTATTCAAGGATTATTGGAACACCACATCCCACGAGTATCTAGTACGGGGTCAGTTGGGATCATCAGCCAGTCCTTTCACCGCTGACCGAAAGGGCGCAGAGGACATTATGGCTGGGAAACATAGTCACTCACTGGAATTACAATTCTCTGCAGAAGTTACCGTTCGTGTTCTGACAATTGTCCACCGCACGCTGCTTATACTGTTCGCATAGGCAGTTGATCTATGCTCCTCGCTCCGTGATCTCGAAAGATTGTTAAAGGATTACTCCCCACTGATGCCAGAGAAGGCTTTGGAAATGAGTATCAAATTCGGAGCTTTCCCAGAGGTCAGTTATCAGCTCTCCCATATCGAAACCATCAAGACATTGCCACCTTTAGTTGAATGACATTGCAAAGGCTGCCTTCAGTGTTGGTCACGTCACACTTAACGTTAGTTCCCGCGCTTGTGCTTCAGAAGCAATGGTGATGCCTGGCTGTTTTAGCTCTTGCAGGAACAAAACAAGTACGATCAGATGCCTTTAGACCTTATGGATCGGTTGCAGCGATTTTTGCTTTTTGTGGACAACGCCGAGATCAACTACGAAGAGACAGAAATCTTGGAGAAGACAGTCCCGCAAATGTTCAAAGTGATGGAAAAGGTCGCAAAGTGTTCGTGCGACTATGTCAAGTGTGGGCGCTTCGGTGGGCAGTCGTCTTTCTCAATTTCGCAAATGCTGATGATCGCAGAGAGGACGTTGAGTGGGCTCGGCCACCCGGAGAGCATAAAAGAAATGGACAGAGAGTTGACCAAGGTCATTGAAGATTTCGATCGTGCAATGAATGACCGCCTAGCCAAGGAGACCAGTAAGCATTCATTTCAATTTCTCAATCTGTCGATAGTGGATCCTCAGGGTTTGCTTCAGGGAGAACAGAGCAACGGTTTCTATTCAAGCGCCTTAGGCCTGTCGAAACCGGCTATCACCGCGAACTCTGCTGTATGGACGGCACCCGCCAAACTCTCCTCAATCAAATCATGGAGTGGGTAGCCGATGGACCCCGTCAATGGAATGTTGTCCAGGGGAATATGTACTGGATTTGCGGTTCACCTGCAATCGGAAAAACGTCGTTAGCCCATTCGATCTGTGCAAACCTTCACGAGCGAAACCACCTTATCGGAGCCTTTTTCTGCGGGAGGGACGACTCCAATTTGAGCAAGCCCATAAACATCCTCCCAACCTTCATCCACAAACTCGCTATAATCTTTCCCCCTTTTCAAACCATTGTAGCAAAACACCTTTGCGACGACCCAAACCTTACTCCAGAATCGATGAAGGGCTCTCTCGTCCTTGACTTCGTCCACTCTCTTCCTCACAACCCGAGGCACACCCTCGTCTTTGTCATTGACGCACTTGACGAGTGTGGCAACCATCAAAATCGCCAATATGTCTTAAAAGCCCTGACCGACGTAGCCGCCCTAGCTCCGTGGCTCAAGATTATCATCACCAGTAGACCCGAAGCCGATATCGAACGCTTCTTTCGTGGTCTCCCCAGCTCGTCGTATTCATCATATGATCTGGCTACCGATCAGCAAGCCAGTGATGATTTGCGAATTTTCACCCGAAGCCAGTTCGCCTTGGTGGCCTCGCATTGGCATATCTGCACGGCTTGGCCTGAAGAATCGGACTTCAACAAGCTTATCTCTCGCGCGAACGGTCTCTTCATCTTCATCAAGACTCTTATTCTCGCACTTGAGAAATGTGAGGACGCTGAAGAGTGTTTGAAGGAAGCCTTGCAGGGCTCAGCCGATACCGGCTTGAGGTCTCTATACGGAATCTATTCGAGTATCCTGAAACCGCACAGCAATATTAGTGGGTTTTGGCGGATGATTGTGGTGATTACAATGGCTCAATCCCGCCCACTGTGCGAAGAGTCGATTGCAAAGCTGACCGGAGTGAAACCCAATCTAGTTGAAAAGTGGGTGGATGCCCTCAGCTCTTTACTATATCGAGACAAAGGGGCCAATGGAGCAATTCGTGTCCGACATTTGTCAATTTCCGACTTCTTCCTCAGCGACTGCTGCGAGTATCAAGTCAACCTGCGAGAGGCACACGCGCACCAGGGTATCGCCTGCCTCGAGACGATGGTAAAAGAGCTCCATTTCAACATCAGCAAGCTCACCGATTCCCAGCTCGCCAATGTGGATGTGAAAGGCCTCCAATCCAGAATCAAGGAGAACATCCCAGACTCTCTGCAGTATAGTTCTCTCCATTGGCCAAATCACCTTTGCTTTTCTCCCGACAGTTTAAATCGCAATCCGCGGGCGGTGGAAAATTTGAAAGGATTCTTTGAAGGATCGCACCCGTTATTTTGGATTGAGGTATTAAGCATAATGGGAATGGTCAAGACGGGTGCTCCAAGCCTTCGAAAAGTGATAACCTGGGTCAGAGTGAGTACATTCCAGCTCGCAGCCAGTTTGCATTCCAAGCTGATTCGAATTGGCTGCAGGATGTGGATTCAACGCTTCTTGAGAGAATTCAGAATATTCGTCATTTCCTGATCACTTGTCACATCCCCATCTCCATCAGCGCTCCACACATCTATATTTCAACAAGACCACTCCTGCCTTCGCAGTCACCTTTATCGAGGCCCATCAGCAGAGAATTTACTAGTGCCACCAAGGTACGAGCAGAGAACTTGTCGTCATGGCCGGCATCACCATTGGAGTGGGCTGGACACGCAGGGCCCATTTCGAGTATAGGTTATTCCCCGAATGGGACCCGCGTTGCCACTGGATCCATCAACAACACAATTCGGATCTGGGATGCAGAGTCCGGTGCTGTGGTTGGCGTGTATACAGGGCATACTGGTGGTGTGAATTCTGTTGCATACTCTCCCGATGGGCAGCATGTCACCTCTGGATCCCACGATGGCACCATACGAATCTGGGATGCCGAGACCGGTGCTTTGGTCGGCAGTCCTCTCAAGGGGCACACTGGCTCGGTGCTGTCTGTCGCTTACTCTCCTGATGGGAGGCGCAACATCTCCGGATCCTCCGACTGCACCATTCGAATCTGGGATGCCAAGACTGGTGCTGAGGTCGGCAATCCACTGACAGGGCACACTGACTGGGTGCGGTCCGTCACTTACTCTCCTGATGGGCGAAGGATCATCTCCGGATCCGACGATCGCACCATTCGAACCTGGGATGCCGAGACCAGCGCGTTGGTTGGCAATCCTGTCGATACGCGCACTGGTAGGGTGCTGTCTGTCGCTTCCTCCCCTGATGGGCTGCGGATCATCTCCGGGTCCTCTGACTGCACTATTCGAATCTGGGATGCCAAGACCGGTGCTCCTATGGGCAATCCCCTCAAGGGGCACACTTACTGGGTGCTGTCCGTCGCTTACTCTCCTGATGGGCGGCGGATCATCTCTAGATCCGACAACTGCACTGTTCGCATCTGGGATGCCGAGACCGGTGCTTCGATTGGCAATGCTCTTGACTGGGTATGGTCCGTCGCTTACTCTCCTGATGGGCAGCGGATCATCTCTGGATCCGACGACCACACCATTCGAATCTGGGATGCTGAGTGAGATGATTACTGGTAACACTCCAGGTATAAAGAGGTTCTTAGTGCTCTCATCTATGGTGTATCTCTTGCTTCGTTTGTAGTACAGTGAAACTTGCCTATATGTATACATGCCTAAATGTATACCCGCCTATGTGTATGTGAAAACTGCCGGAACGGCCTTGGTTCCATAGAGATAAATGTATACCCTTCTATTTGACTATTGTGAACAAGATTTCATGGAATATACACATAGCCCGATGAAAGAACAAAGCAAGTCAGGGACGAAGCAGGGCTGGAGGGTCAGGATGCAATAAAAAAAATCCTTCCTGTTGGAGATAGATGCGCTGTGCACTGAGCATCGGTCTAGTCTTCCATTCCATCTCTTGTCCCCTTGATCGTTGTCACTTCCTCCATGCCTGCAACGATCCCTGGTTCTTCTCCAGCACCCGATGTAACAGTCCCCACAAAACGTATTCAGAAAGTAGGACGACGTACAGTTGATACAAGAAACCAAAGAAAAGGAGGCTGCAAATACCAATACCGATGAAAGAGAGGTGATTTTGGTTGACTGAGCAACGCTTTTTTGCACATCCATCGATCTTGATTGTAACTCACACTTATTCACGCTTCATAATAAACGTTTTGTCTTATAGTATGTCTAAAGTAATTGTTTTTCATTTTTACAAGCCCCTAAGACATGATAAGGCCGTTGCTTGGCTAGTGGTATACCTGCCTAAATGTATACGGTTTGGGTGACTCCCGACCGCATACATTTAGGCAAGTTCCACTGTATATGTATGTACCATGAGCTATGTACAAATATCTCGATCCCGTTAGGGCACATCCAGCCGATCTTGGTGGGGCCTGGGGCCTGACAGACCAGACTGGGCTTGGATCGTAAATGAACTAGTTATCCAAAACACTCGACAGAAACCCATAGTTACATGACCCACACTGAAGGAATAGATATGCTAAACCTGGCTGATCAAAATTGAATTGGATTTCTCCCCATCTCATTGAAGGAAATGATAGAAAGCAGTGCAAAAGTACAACACGACGCTATCAGTAATGCGAGCGCCAACGGACCTCAGGCTGGAAACGCCAACGTTCCACTACGCATTCACTAAGAACAGGCACCTCCAAATAAACTTGAGGATCATGCACTGCACACAAGATAATCATGGGACTAACGCACTCAAGTGCAACCCGACCGCGACCCTATTGAGGTCTTCTCAATCTTGCTCGATCCATAGGAGCACACTCGAACAACTGGCAATCTCTGTGTGTACCACGGTTATTATCGTATCGGCTAATGAGGGAGCTACGATGGTGTAATTACATCTTCTCTCGTAGACCGATCTTTCGCGACCTCACCATCCACCTTCTTGCATTTGCGCGTAACGTTGCCAATTGCACACTGAACTTTATTCTAGAACAATTAGCTTGACAATTATCTGATCTGTCAAGGTGCAGCCAGTACATATGTTCGCCGAGCTTTAATTGTATTATGGCCTACAGCCGCTGGGAGCGTGAATGGATCGGATGACTATCGTCACCCATCATGGAGTCACCCAGGTCACCTGTAGCGCATAATCTATGGGTTTGGGGCACTCTCCGTGCTCCGAATTGTACACGCTCTCCTCCGCGAGTGACTCCTCCGAAGTGTTGATGAACCACAATGTCAGGTCACCGAAAAGAGGCCCGCCTGGTGAACTACACGTGTGTATATGTCTAGTCGATAGATAATAACGTTGGTCAGATATCGCGTGTACGTATTTGTTCTTTCGCTCAACATAGGCCGTAATGTCCTCGAAATTCGGTATATGAAACGAGTTGATAGCCGGCAAACTGGAAGGGGTTCCTCTGCGAAAACCAGCGACGCGATGCGAGGAACGAAATATTAATTGTAGTGGCAGTACGCGACGCTGCAAAAGGCAAAGTGGAGGGTGGTTTACCACCACAAATGGGTAGCAATGCTAAATTGTGTTGTTGTATATTGTTTCTCAGGTATTTTCGAAAAATTGTGAGGAATGAGTGATTTCGGGTCACTCGGTCCACGGTCCAAACCTTAATCTTGTCCACCGACCAGGTCTACCCCTCCGGCTTCCCTTCAAAATACACCAGGAGGAGCAGTAATACTTCAAAATGGTCAGTGTATCGCCCACCGCAACTCTTCCAACCTCCCGGATTTTCTGCCAGTTTCTGGCCGTTCGATCGATTCTCTCACCGATTTCGTCTTGCCCGCTGCCGTCAAGGTTCCCACTAACGTGTAATCTTAATTTCCACGTATAGGCACGTGGACCAAAGAAGCATTTGAAGCGGCTTGCTGCCCCGAGCTCATGGATGCTCAACAAACTCGGCGGTACATATGTGAGTGTATTCGCAAGGTCCCAAGCTTTACATTAATGCTTACTGTGTCCCTGTTTCACCATCTAGGCTACTCGTCCCTCGCCTGGTCCCCACAAACTCCGCGAATCTCTCCCTCTGGCCATCTTCCTCCGTAACAGGCTGAAGTATGCGTTAACTGGTCGTGAAGTGACTACGATCACCGCCCAACGTCTCATAAAAATCGATGGAAAGGTTCGCACAGATGACACCTTCCCTATTGGTTACCAAGGTCCGCCCCTCCCCGTCCTCAACGAAGTCCCCGCTAACCTCGGCGCGTAGACGTGGTCACGATCGAAAAGTCGGGTGAATATTTTCGTCTTCTGTACGATATCAAGGGCCGCTTCACAATCCACCGCATCACGGCCGAGGAGGCATGCTACAAACTCTGCAAGGTGAAAAAGATGGCAATCGGTGCGCGTGGTGTCCCTTACATTGTAACCCACGACGGCCGCACGATCCGCTACCCCGACCCATCCATTAAGGTCAATGACACGATCAAGTTCGATATCGACCAGGGCAAGATCACCGGCTTTGTAAAGTTTGATACCGGCAATGCCGTCATGGTCACTGGTGGACGCAACATGGGTCGTGTGGGTGTCATCACGCATCGTGAGCGCCATGTAGGCGGCTTTGACATTGTCCACGTCAAGGACGTTTTGGATCGGACATTTGCTACTCGGTCAGTCGGTCGTTTAGCCGCCTTTATAGTTTCTAATGATGTTATATGATATAGCGTGTCTAATATTTTCGTCCTCGGTGAGGGTAACAAGCCCTGGATCTCGCTACCCAAGGGTAAGGGTGTCAAGCTCACCATTTCGGAGGAACGAGACCAGCGAAGACGTCGGGCTACGGAGCAGTAGAGCACTGCTTTGCTATACCCGCAGCCATTGTGAGCGAGCTGATCGAGCTCCTGCCCAACGTCGGGTTGATTATGCTGCCTATGTTGTTTTATGCTGCTAGTCAAAAAAATACGCATGTCCTTTTCTCTCCCAACGTCCAATCCAATGTCCCTAAGTCATACCTGACAAAGGCCGATGTGTCTCCGGTCATCCATGCCCTTTCGACTTGTTGAAACTAGTTGGCGCTTGCCACCGACGCTGCTTTCCCTCGATGCGCCATGACGAAGAAGCGGAAGGCAGAAGAACACACCTCTACGTTACATGATTTCTTTGGAGCCTCCTCGGGTGCAAAACGGAAGAAGTCTATGGGTGGGACACAGATGTCTGTGCAGAATCAGGCCAAGGCACGCTCGGCGGAGGAAGAAATTATTGAAATTACTGATTCGGAGGAGGAGGAATCCCTTAGGACAGCTATTGAGGCTCGGCCTGAGTCTCAACCGTCGAAGGGATTCGGAAAACCGCTGGATTGTTTACTCCACGGAGAGCCACAGTCGCAAGATACCTCAGGATATTTGGAAGAAATACAAGAGTTGAAATCTCTTCCTATCACTCCAGACTCTGCTGCCCCACTCGAGCCTCTACTGTTACAACATGCCGACTCGTCCTTTAGCGAGGGTGACAGTGAGGGGTATGAATCCTACAATACATACATCGCCTCGGGTGATGACGGCGAGTGGGGAATGGGGGATGACGAACGCGCAACGAGGATGGACTTTGACGAAGAGGAAGGGGAGCCAGAGAAAGAACCAGACGAGGGAAAAGTTCTTTTACCACCCGAGTCGCAAGAGGATGGAGACCAGGAGAGGTATTCGTGCCCTCTGTGTGGGTGCGACTTGTCGGAGTTTGATGAACAGGTGCGTTCAAAGAAATTCAATGGCCCAGTGTGGGATCTAGATCTAACGGATATCCGGGAAGGTTATGTTACTCCACGTGAATAGGTGTATAGACACTATGTCCCTGCCGACCTCGAATTCCATGCCGCGTAGTCTCCCTTCAAAAGCCCCCAGCAAGCCGTTCCGGCCGCTGTCATCTTATCCCGTACCTGACCAATCAGACCTTACACCTACACCCGTCATGGTTCCCGCGAAACCATCGGCACCGAGTAAATGCCCCGACGCTTTTTCGTTCCTTATGTCCCGTAATAAGGAGTACGAGGCATGGAAGGAGGCCACCGAAGCGGAGAACTCCAGGCTCACATCTAGTACCAAGAATAAGACCAAAGGAAAGAGTAAGAACGGGTTGAAGGGCGAAATGAATGAGAAACCAGGGGTGACCAACGGACGGCGGCATGCACCTTTTTACAAGGTCATGCAGGGTATGCCGATTGCGGTGGATGCATTCCGATATGGGAAAATACCTGGTGTTACGGCATATTTATTAACGTGCGTCCTTGCCCACGCTTGGTCGGCCGTGACAATGACGAATACAAACAGACATGCACATTCCGATCATTACACGAACCTCTCTTCTAGCTGGAAAAATGGGCCCATTTATTGTTCCAGTGCGTACTTGGGTGAACCAAAAAGTGCGGCGGACTGATATGAAAGGGACGAGCAGAAGTAACCGCAAATCTAATCATACATATGCTCGGTGTAGATGAGGAGTGGGTCCATCCACTACATATGGACTCAACAACTGTCCTACCCGATACAGGTGGCGTGGAGGTCACTTTGATCGAGGCGAACCATTGTAACGTCGGCCCGTTATCCACTCTCTTTTTATCTCACCTACGTGTGCATCAGGTCCTGGATCCTGCCTCTTCCTTTTCTCCGGCAAGCAAACAGTCAACGCGGGCGACTCGTCCTTCCATTCGCCCTCTGTTGGAACCGACCGTGTGTTCCGGTACCTCCACTGCGGCGATTTTCGTGCGTGTCCAGAGCATGTTCTACATCCCGCTGTAATGGGGAAGAAATTGGACCTGATTTACCTCGACACGACCTATCTCGATCCAAAGGTGTGCTCTGCTCGGATCGGGTGTGACGAGGATGGGCGTTGATGTGGTTTATATGCGCAGTATTGCTTCCCTCCGCAACGGTTAGTGGTCAACGCGTGTGCGGACATAGCAAGACGAATCGTACGTAAAGGTGGGAATGAGTGTTTAGACCAAAAGTCTCCTTTGGTGCAGAAGGCGTCATTTGGCTCATGGCTGAACGGTAATCCGAAGAGGAAAGTAAAGGTGGAGGTTGCGGACAACCAACACGGTACAAAACCCTCGAACGTCCTTGTTGTCATCGGGTACAGCATGTCTCCTCCATCGCTCAGCACATAGTCTCACAAGTACCTCAGGACATATTCAATCGGGAAGGAACGCATCGTTAAAGCAGTCGCACGAGCCCTCAACTCACGTATCTACTGTGAAACGCGCAAAAGGAAACTGTTTGAGTGTCAGGAAGACGAAAGTCTGATGGAGCTCCTCGATGATGATCCGAACAACTGCAACGTGCACGTTGTGCCCTTACAGACGATCACATCTGATCGGCTGCTCGAATATTTGGAGCAATGGAAGGGGAGGTGGGATAAAGTGTTGGGTTTTAGACCTACTGGGTGGACGTCAGTATTCGATGGAGAAGGGTCCTTTGGATTATTGCTGATGCACTGCAGGTACACACCTCCTGCGGGAACGGATACTGGTAACCTCCAGAATATCATCAACCGCGAGCAGAAAAAGGTGTACGATTGGGCAAGTCTCCGCCCCATGCGCAACTCCACTCCCTCAGTGATGTTGTACGGCGTACCGTACTCTGAACATAGGTCCGCCGACCCTTACCCATTCCAAAAAGCGATTTACGAGCCCCATTTTCCAGTTCCTTCTTCGAACTTACGTGCTTTGCGCTGTCGACGCAATACGTCAGGGTGATTGCGACTGTGAACGTGGGCAGTGCGAAATCGAGAGCAAAGATGGACGGGTGGTTCGAGAAGTGGGAGATCGAGCGGAGGAGACGAGATAGGGAGAAGGCGGACAATCACGGTGTTGTGACTTTTAGAGATAAAGAGTACTGGTGATTTCACCTGTCAACGTCTGTCAAGAAGCTGTATGCCTCCTATATTTAAGTGGCGATCTGGAAGACAATCCAAGCTGCTACCTAGTGAGACAACCCCTTGAGTTGCTTAAGCCCGCCAATAGGATGAGATATATGGAAGACGGTGACTAGTTTAGGCGTATCAAGACGCGACATTAAGGATTGAGGGTTGAAGGTCCAGGTGGCGAAAGCCTACCAACTCCAACAGAAGCCATAATAGATCTGTGGGGCTTATTATGATGTACTTATGCTCTTCCCGTCTGGGAAGCTGACCGTTGATTATCCGAGGTCTTGATGACAACCTAGACTGCTCCCTTGCGAGATAACTTGATAACTTTATGACTCGCTTTCGCCCATGGAGTCCGGTATGGTGGATGGGACCGACTCAGGAAATACCAAACAAGCGATGACCGCCAAACGATACATGGAACAGCAAAGGCCTACCAGCTCCATACAGGACGCAGAATACAGTTTGAGATACCCGTCTCTCATTAAGACGTACTTGAGCTGTTCCCGTTCGCTGACGGTTGCGACGGCAGCTCTCCATTCTTGAATCCGCCAGGCGAAAGAGCAGTAGTTAGCTTGGGATCCTGGGCACTGTGATCCATAAGGGCGTCCAAGAGCATACTGGAAATTTGTCAGAGAACGGTCTGCAAGCTATAGGGCGGACAACGCGCGAACTTAATTTCCTCTTGGAGGGCCTGCTGCTTGGATTCCATAGTGGCCAGTTGGTTGTGATAGTCTCCGTTCTTCTGTAGGTAAATGTTCAGGCACCTTTTTAAAGCGTCATATCAGACAAGGAAACGTACTGCCGTCACACGGTCGAATCGGTCGCGAAGGTTTAAAAACCTAAAGACCTGGCTTGAGTGTGTTGCACATAGCCGATATCGAGCCATAGGACCCACTTGTTCTTATAGCTTACGGCTGTTCGGCGTTGAGCTTCGAGCTAGGTAGTGCTATCAGGTTATAGCCACTTCGTAGAGCAATGTATCCTAAGTGCACCTTGGCTTGTTCAGAGAGTTGTCCAGAGGGAGGTAGCGGAGCGTTTGTGTCTTGCATTGGTGTATCATCCATGTATGGTGGTGGTCAAGAGGCTACGTCGTGTTATCACTGATGTCACATCTCGAATTCTTAGTTCTACGATTCTATCATATCTACTATCGCAACGACAGTCATGCTAAACGCGATATCATGATGCGAAACCTAGTTTCCTTCAGGCGCGATCATACTAGCACCAGTATCAGCTTTTGTCGAGGAAAGGCTGCAATGTCCCTCACCTGGAGAAGCATTGACGTGGGCCACACCGACGCTTTCTGCTTCTGGTCGATATAGAACCATGTGCTTGTTCCGTACAAGTCCTGGGCATAGCGGCGGAGCTTGCCCGACGGTCCCGGGGCGCGACGAATATTTTTCAGACTGAATACCGCCTTGAGGACGTGCGCGGTGGCCTTGAGGATAGGTACGTCAGGGACGGATCGGTTCGAAGGAGGTCAACGTACACGGAGGACAAAACTCTCGCCAAGTAGCACAGCAACGCCATCACCGAGGAAGAGTGGAGCCTCGCTGCTGATGTCCACTTCGCATCTGCGAACATTCGTCTTGGTCTGCGGAAAATCAGCCCGGGTGCTCGAACGGGAATGATTTGCACCTAACCCCGCCCATGTTCGCCTTCTTCAGGCTCAGGAACACTTGGTCACCTGGCCGCAGGTTGGTCGCCTCGTCGTACCCAGGAATCACCAAGCCCTTCGCCCTTACCTCACGCAAGACCCCAGGGCACGCCGGGTCCAGACGAATCGCCTCGCGAGCATACAGTTCGAGGACCTCCATCGCGTCGTGAGAACCACTCAGAGCCGTCTCAACAATCTCCTTTTTGAATCGCTCATTGGCATCCTCGAGGTAAAAGTTGACAGCGTGCACAAAGACTATGAGAGTTAGGGCAACTCAACGAAAATAAGAAGAGTAACCCACTCATCGAAAGCTCTACTGTTGCCAGCACCGCCAGCGCTAGTACGTCGTTGACGATCTCCTCATTCGTCATGCCAGACATCGCAAGCACCTTGTAAATATGATATTCACGGGGGTAGTTGCCGGCCGCAAGTGACCAAAGCAGGTCTT
>Ga0307515_10008614_pt1 | contig 19856 bp, 2 predicted proteins | sample 17_EM_MG_FD_194513 | JGI IMG/M metagenome (GOLD analysis project Ga0307515, IMG submission 194513) | Populus trichocarpa ectomycorrhiza microbial communities from riparian zone in the Pacific Northwest, United States - 17_EM | ecosystem: Host-associated > Plants > Roots > Unclassified | place... | reverse complement strand
GGTTATATTATTTAAGCTAGTTTATTTTAAGGATAATAGGGTAGTTTGTAAGTGGTATAATATAGGCCTAGAGCTCCTCCTAGTGTCTATTTATATTTAGGTAAAGTTATGCTATATAGGTAATCTTTTATATAGTATAACTACTATTAGCGAGTTATAGGGCGCGGGCTTTAGTAAGGGGTAAGGTAGGTAGGTTATAAGTACGCACGAATTGGGTATCTATAAATTTATTAGTAGCTTCGCAGTTAATTATAGAACGGGTTTTATATTATTTCTTAGCGGTAGTTCCCTCTATAGGTAAGACTATTTGCTTCCATCCTTCTATTTTTATTAAGCTATCTATTAAGTAAGCCGATATATAGATCCCTCTATTATTAGAGTATCCTAACCTATAACTTAGGGCTAGGACTTTACATTTTCCGCTTCCGCGTCTAATTTTACTACTATTACTGTATCTTTATCTTGTGTAGTAGCGGCGTATAGTAACGTATTTAGTATCCAGGGTATAAGGTTAGGTATTTAACGGCGGCTGCTAAACCTAGCTATTGGGCAGTTTGGGCTATAGCTATAATAGCCTTCTTAATAGTATCTATAGCAACGCTTTAGCTTCTAAAGTAGCTTACGCTCTCTATTTAATAGCTTCTTTAGGAAGGCTAGTATAGAGAGGTTAATATTAGGACCAGTGGTGTTACTTAAGGTAGTGGGCGTTGGTGGTTTAGTAGGTCCGGAGGGCTTCTATAGGGAGGTCTTTAGGTAGGGGTTTACAGTAGTAATCTGGTTTAGCCGTCGTTTAATCTTCCGTAGGGCTGCTACTATATTATAAACGTTATTATAGTTATAACTAGTAGCTGCGTAACTAAGGCAATAAGTAACTTTTTTAAGGAAATCTTCCTGGTCTTTAGCGTTATCTTAGGTAAGAACTCTGGTGTATTCCTAGAATTTAATATAGAACTTATTAAATAATTTAGTAGGACTTATCTTTAGGGCGCGTAGTTTAGCTTAACTAGTGGCTATTAGGTTATAGTTACGGTATATTTAGTTAAGGTTGTTAAGGACTTCCTAGTAGGACTGCCACTTTTAGGGACTGCTAGTCTTCTATTAAGCGAAAAGCCTATTAAACGGGATGCCCTTTATTCGTCCGATAATATAGCTAATCTTAGTATCTTCTATAGGAAAAAGGCAGGTGCTCTAGGTTAGTTTCTTACAGGTTTATATCTTTTAGTAGCTGTATTCCTTACGGTTACCCTTAAAGATTAGGGGATTAAGGTAGCGTATATTAAACCCTATAGTAGTAGTTTAGGTTTAATTATTATAGCTTTTATTATCGCCGCTGCTATAGTAGGGGTTCCCGTTAGGTAAAGCTACTCAGCGCTGACCTTCTATTAAGTATTAAGTAGGTAAGGTTACCGGGGGCGTAGAGACTTAGGTAGCTTTATATATAGTAGAGAGGTGTCTAGTATTATTACGAATGTGCTTATTAAGCTAAGATTATAGGTATTTAATTATACCCTCTCTTTTAGTAAATATAGCAATAAGTATAATCTTAGCCTTTTTTAATTGTTAGACGTCGTATTTAAACGCGCGGAGGTTATCTTTAATCTCCTAGCGTGTGTTATTAGTGAGCGCCTTATAAGCTTATAGGTCTTAAATAATATTATAATCTTAGGCAGTACGCATCTTAGCTTATATAAGCTTTAGATAGTAGTTCTATAAAAGGCGGTAGTATTTATTAGGTTCTTGTGCTACCATTTTTATAAATATCTTAGCGTCTTATATCTCGATCTTAATAGGTAGTAGCCCTTTAGCTTATTTATTTGTGGTTATATAGTTAATAAAGGATAAAATATTATTAATGTCCCCCTTATGGTTATTATAGTCTTTTAAGCCACTAGGCTTCCCTTTAGGGGTTAAGGCTAGGGCTAATAAATTAAATCCTCCTGGGACTAATTGGTGTTGTGGTTTTAATATAGGTATTGGGTTGTTCTTTAAGTTTAATATAGTAGCTAGTAAGGAATTTTGTTTTATTATTATTAATTCTTTAGGAGTATAAAGTAAGGTAACTTATAGACACGCTGCTTTTAGTAGCGTCTGCGGTATTATAAAGACGTAAAATTAGTTATAGGCTAAGCGTTAGTAAAGAAAAAGGCGCAACGTAATGTTATAGAACGTGGGTAATGGCTATAAAGTGTATATATTCGGGGAGTCTACAAGACGTTGCGCGATCAATCGTAAGGGTTAAGGGCGTAAGGAGGTAATATACCCTCGCGTAGCTAATATAAGCTGTACGCAAGGTGTACGCGAGAGCACGGGGTTCTCCTATAGAGGCCCCTACGGTTGGGTTCCGTGACATTAGGTCTATTAGCTCTGCGCCATACTATAGTTTTTAACTTTAACTTTATTATTATGTGCTTTGCGCCTTATATAACTATAAAACTCCATCCTAACCCTTTTTAGTCTACTCTCTTTAGTAAATCCTATTATTAATCTTAATTACTTAATTAATTAAATTTTTAAGAGTATCCGCATCTTTTATTAGAATAATTATATCCTAAACTTTTACCTTAAGTCTTTGCTTATACTATGCTATAAGCACTTTATTATTCCATTTAACCTATATTACTAACGTTTAAAACTACATTGTATACTTAATTACTAAAGTCCTTTATACTAGGTTTTAAAGCTTTCTTTCCACTATTATAGTTACCTTTAGGTTTTTAAACATTTACGTTAGTTATTCTATAAACCTATTTTAACTCAAGAATATATACCGGACCTTCTAGATAGTAGTCGTTATACCATATTCTTATATTTCCGTAAGGTAAGGTTTAAACTACTTAAGTACCCTTCCCGTTAAGAACAATCCTACGTAAGCGACTTAATCTATAGGCATTCCTAGCTTAACCCCTTCTTACATAACCTTAAAGTGCATTTATATAAGGAATCCCTTAAGCTTCAACTTATCTTCTAAAAATCACTTAATTAAGGGTAACTTAACCTTAGCTGCTCTGATCCCACTAATCCTTTCTTTAAGTATCTTATTGTTATCTGTTAATTAATTAACTATTTCCTATAGCTATCTAACGGTAACTAGCTAAGAGTTAGTATCTTCTACTATACTAGTATCGTTACCTAATCTTAATATAGTTGCTGCCGTTAACGGCGTCGTAGCTAATGCTTTTGGTGGTATATTGTTTAACTTTATTAATACCGTAACCTTAATGGTAAATATATAATGAAGCCTTATAGTAGGAACTACGGTAGACTTATTAATAGGCTGGGTATATAGGTAAATAAGAAGTTAATAATATAATAATAACTGGTGGAGTAGTTGCCTAATAGATTAACTCTAATTATATTCTAAGATTTACTATAAAGGAGAGAACTATCTAGGTAGGGACTGTGGTCCTTTAAATACACAACTATACTCCTAAGAAATCCCCTTTATACGTAAGGTACGTGTTATACGTATTATATATACGTTCCCTTTATATACTGCGTATACTGTGTATAACGTTATATAACCTTAGTTACTATTTCTTATTATATAGCTCTATCGGCTCCATTCTAGACCATGCCTAAATTAACTAACTAGCTTCTTTTAACTCCTCTCTAAGTAGTTATAATATTGTACTTAAAGCGTCTATAACACCTAGAAGCCTCTATAGCACTTCCTTCTTAATATAATAATTTATATTTACTTTTTACTATCTTTTTATACGCCTATTAATTACTAAGCAAACTATAAAGATGGTTATAAGTAATTTTAAATCAACCTCCATAACGCCTTATTTAAATAATTAATTTAAAAGCAAACGCTTTATATATAGGAGCCCCTTATATAATGCCCGACTAACTAGATTATATAGGTTTCTACAGCGTAGTATAAGCTAATTAAGTTGTTTAATAAGCTAATTAACTGCTTAGCTTGCGTAGAGGCTTATAGGTATACTTAGGTACGGTATATTATAACGGCTTATATAAATACCTCTAAACTAAAGCTTATAGAATGCTATCTTACAAAGATACTAAGCTAAGGAAAAGGAAAGGGGGTCGCTAGGGCTGGTATAAACAAATAAGTAGCGCGAGCCGCTAAGGCGCTAGTAGTAGGCGAGCTAATAGTAGAAAACAGTACTAGATAGTACGCGACAATATAAGACAGTATGGCAGGTGGCATAATACGGCAGAACTTGGGTAGAATTTGGCAGGTAACGCGCTCTAATGCCGTTATATTACCCCCCCTTCTAAAAAAGCCTGCCCTTAGGCGTTATCTAAGCTCCCTATTATTGTCTAAATCGTTATAATTATCTAACCCTTCTTCCTAGCATTTAATCCAGTTATTTAATTTACGTAGTAGTCTAAGGAGGTTAAAGTAGGCTATATAAAAGTCCTATAGCTTATAGAGAGAGTACTTAAGATTAGATACGGGGTACTATTCTAGGTCTTTATCGTGGCCTACCTAGCTTATATAGTATTTTAAGACATTACAGTCCTTTTTAACTGCTAGAATTTCTTTAACTTCTTATTTCTTATCCTCTACAATCTAGATTAGTAGTAGGGGGTTATTATACTGCCTAGGCAGTGGATTATCTATAGCCTTTTATAGTCGGTCTAGGGAGAAAACGGGGTGGATCCTTATTAACTCTAGTAGCTTAACCTTAAAAGAGTGTCCTACCCTTTAAAGAATCTTATATAGGCTAGATAGTTAGTATAATAAAGCCTTATAGCAAGAACTACGGTAGACTTATTAATAGGCTAGGTATATATAATAATAACTAGTGGAGTAATTGCCTAACAGATTAACTCTAATTATATTTTAAGATTTACTATAAAGAAGAGAAATTATCTATCCCTTAAAACGGCAGTGTCCTTAGAGTAGTGGTCTATTCGCGAACATCAGAATCAAAACAACGCGTATATCTATATAGAATTCAATCATTAATTACACCACCACCATGCCTTCTAATTATACTAGAATTAATACAGACCTTATTTAAAAGACTTAATATAACGTTCCTCTAAATTAAATCGCAAAAAAACCCTGCCCTAAGCCCTAGCCGTTGCCCAAATTCGAACCTCTCTATATTAACGATTGGGACGACCATGGCTTACTAAACCTACCCTCTAACGTTAATACACACGATCCTTTTAAGTTATTTAGTCTGTTCTTTATAGATAAGATTATGGATAAGCTTGTAGAGTGGACAAATATATACGCGGAGTTATACCCGCCAGATAAGGAAAAGGAATACCTACGCGTATAGCAGCTAATATATAAGCAAGAACTCTAGGCGTACTTTACAGTGCTAATTCATATAGGTATTACCATAGAATTGTGCATTAAGGACTATTGGAAGAGTTTAGATCTATATGGCTATAAGCATATTATTAAAAAGTATATAGGACTTAAGAGATTTCAGTAGCTTAATTGCTACTTTTAAGCCTCACTACTATGGCCAAAATCTAATAAAACACCTAAAACTACATTTAATAGAGTGGACAAACTTATTAAGCACCTCCGGCTTACTTATAGGAAGCTCTACACCCCTGGAACCTACCTTGCCGTTAACAAAACGATCTAGCGCTTTATAGGCCATGCTCCCGAAGTAGTTAATATTCCATCTAAACCAACTCTAAAAGGCTTTAAAATATAGGTTTTAGCTAGTGGGGGCTATATATTAGACTTTATGTAGCATACTAAAGGCGAAAAGAAAGGCCTAGTTAATCTGGATACAAGCTTTACAGAAGGGGAAGGGTTTTTAAAGACGTAGGCAGTTATATTAGATCTGCTTCTTTAAAAAGATAAGACTAAGGGGCGCCTTTATCCTCCAGGAAAGCATATTATTTGGCTTAATAATCTATTTATAAGTGTTAAGCTTCTTACACAACTTTAAGAGCTTAGTATTAGAGGCGTAGGAACCATTAGAATAATAAAAACAAAGCGTAAGGAACAGGGGGACTTTAAAGGCGATATTAAGGTAGCTATAACTATATAAGGAAAAAAGAAGAAGAAGGTACCTACCGAGTAAATCAGCTAGACGCTTGTAGAGCTTAAATTAACCCACGCCGGTTAAATTCCGTAGGGTAAACTCTATAGTGAGCTTTTTAAGGACGGCCAGGTAATAGAATTTGCTTAAAAAGACGCCAATATGGTGCTTTTTATGAGTACTATCGACGACGGTAAGTTAAACACCTTAACTATAACTTAAAATCTAATGACGTTATATATCGCTAAGTTGCTATACCAAAGCCACTATGCGGAAACGCCCTCCCCTTACTACTAGCGGTGCCAGATAAACTCGGAAGGTCTTTAGCAATAAAGTTAAAAAGGAATTACCTATTCCTACCTTTATTTTCTACTATAACCACTATATATACGGTGTAGATATCGCGGATTAACAACGCTTATATTTTTATAACGTAGAGGATCCACAGAAAGACCTGGAAGCCTCTATAGCACTTCCTTCTTAATATAGTTATTTACAATTACTTCCTACTATCTTCTTATACGCCTACTAATCGTTAAGTAAACTGTAAAGATAGTCACAAGCAATTTTAAATCAACCTCTGCAACGCCTTATTTAAACGGTTAATTTAAAAACAAAAGCTCTATACGCAGGAGCCTCCTATATAACGCTTAACTAATTAGATTATATGGGTTTCTACAGCACAGTACGAGCTAATTAAGTTGTTTGATAAGCCGGTTAACTGCTCGGCTTGCGTAGAGATTTATAGGCATACTTAGGTGCAGCGTATAGGGCGTCAGAAAGCTCTATTAGAGCTATCACCAAATACTACAATGTAAGCACGCGATAGTAAGGAATGGGGGAGGCGGAAACGGGCTCCGAGGACCACTTTTGGGTACAGTATCTGCAAGATACCGTTCTGCAGAAAGGACAAGTGCTGGTTACCTCATATCGAGCGACTTGACTCCAAAGAATAAGCCTATATATCAAATAGCTATAAAATTAAAAGCTTCGTATTTCTAAGAACGGCTGCTCAATTCGGCCAGTTTAATTGGTGGGCTCTTATCAATACCCTAAGGCCCAATTTTGCCGTGTTAAGGGATAGAGACCGTACGTCCTTAAATATATAACTCCTCCCTATAGTAAAGGTTTAGTATATTAGTATATTAAATAATTTAAGTATATAATGTTTTAACGTTCCTTATAGATTCTACATTCCGAACTTATAACGTAACTAGCTATATAACTTAGCTACCCTTTATCCTATAGCTTAATTAATTCTAACGCCTCCTATACTATCTTAACTAACCTATTTATATCCATTCTTAGTAGTCACACTACTGCCGATATAAGGTCCATAATACCATCCCCCTCCTCTTTATCTTTATCCTTAAAGATATCTCCTATCTTTAAGTCGTCTACTAAAGGTGTGGCATTCCTATCTTTAATTTAATAACCTTTATCGTTCCTAATACCTCCTATTAGATCTTCGGCATTTAAGCATTATACTTATATAATCTTAACAATTCTTTTATTAGGTGAAATTATATCTTCTTATTCTTATTGCGAGGAGAAGAAGTTAGTATATATTATAATTGCGGCTCCGTCTAGTCGCCAACCTTCCTTTTATACTAAGTATACGCGAGCAAACATGCGATCGTCCTGCAATGTTTAATCCGTTTCTAACGCTAAGTATATACGTCTTATTAATCTTTAAAGTCTCTAACTTCCTTATCTGATTTATTAGTGTAGGCGAAAATTAAGCAATAAGCTTTAATAAAATTATCGTTATCTTATCGTATTATTATATAATTATTATCCCAATTTCGATAAATATTATATAACTTAGGAAAATTTAGAACCTATACCCCTAATATATATAAAAAAAAAAAATTAGCCGCGTTCTTCTCTTAAAATCCTATTCCAGTACTAGCTCTTTATATACTTTGTCTTTTTAATATTCTATAATCCAAGCTACATTCTATCCCATGATACCGTATAACGCCCTCTTTAAAAAACTCTTTCCGGTTCGTTACTTATAGCTAGAATTAAGAGGATCTCTATTGCGAAAGCTAAAAGCCATGGCTAGCGCTTCTAATGTTGCTTTTAAGACCACCACTAAAACAGAGTAATTTTAATATCGTATAGTACCTTATTGCAGTAATTATCGTACTTATCCTAGCTCTTTAGTTAAATATTTTTCTTATTAAACTTCCTTATAATTTAATTAAATATATTAAGATCTATTAGCTCTTTTAAAGATTTCTTCTTATATAACGGGATAGTAAAAGAGGAGAGGATTTTCTCTAAGTCTTGGTACGTCTCCTAAAGCTTTTTAACCTTTAGAAGAATAGTCCTTTACCACTCCTTTTTCCACTATATCTTAATATATGTTGTATAATGAGCAGGATAAAGAATAAGTGTAGTAGTGTAAAGAGGCGAGTTATCTATTCTTTAGTAGTATTTATTAAACTTAGCCTAAGTATATTAAATTTGGCTTATAAAATCTTTATTTAACTAGTTCTCGCCCTATTATACGGTATTAGTTAGATTTTTTTTTAAAAAAAAAAGGAAAAGTAGATATATAAGAGCTATCTCTATATACTTAATAAGGATATCTATAGTAAAGAGTATATAATTTAGCATTGCTTTATCTCCTTATATTTCTAGGATTGCGCGGTAAAATAGTTAAAGGAAATCCTTTATTATATAAAGCCTTTCCCACTCTTATAAAGAAAGATAGTCCTCTTTAAGCTTATTAAAGTTAGCCTTTATATACTTATTAATTTCTAACTCCTTCTTAAGTGTAATCTTTAGTATCTAAAACTAGCTATTCTATCTTATACAATTATTAAGCGGGATCCTTTATCTTATATAAGCTTTAAAGTCCTTTATATAGCCAGCTAAGGCGTGGGAGTGTATAATAATATTATAAAGCTTTCCAAGTGAGCCCATTACTCGAAACACCTCTTTCTTCTTCTTATCTCCCTAGCTTATCTCCCTTTCTTTTACTTTATCCCTTTTATATAACTTAATATCCTTAATATTAAGAATACCCTTAAAGAGAAAGGCCTATACGGCTAGATTAATAATATAACCCTAGCACCGGATTCGTTAATAGGTAGAATTTTACTTAATATTCTCTTTCTCCTAGAGGTATTTACTTATTATATAATAGAGGGTGTTATTTATTATAGAGTTATCGGCAATAATAGCTCTAAGCCTTTCAAGAATCCCATACTCCTATAGTATTAGAAGGAGAGCAATCTATTGCTCTTCTCCGCTATAAGTAGCTACCATATAAAGAGCAAGAAGAGCTTTTATCCGCTTCCCCTAGCTATTAATAAAGTAGGCGCAGATTACTAAAAGAAGATAGTTATTTAGAGAGGTTTAGATATCAATAAAGAGATAAATATTTATTAACGCTAACTGAACTTATTTTCGTACAACATCCTTTTATAACTAGAATAACTAATTAATTATCCGGCTAACTTTTAAGTAAGTTATTATAAGATCTCTGTCTAATGCTTAGTTAAGAGCTTAGCAGAAAATATAGAACTCTAGCCACTTAACAGCCCAAAATAAAAGGTTTTGTACAATAATTAAATTTATAAGAGCTTGGTCGATAACTTCCTTGTTAAGGACTTTCTTAAGTATATAGGAATTAAAGTCGTCCGTTTTATTTTCGGCTACCGCTTACTTATAAAGTTCCTCCAACTTCTAACTTACTAATACTTTCGTACGACTTTGTATTGTCTTAATAATAATTTTATACTTTAACTTTAAGTAATTCCGAAGGTTAGTTGTCGATATTATACCATACGTGCAGTATTTATAGTAGATATATTTCCGTTTCTTTAAGTTAAATATTGGCTCGCTTTTATCTAGTTCACGAGAGTGCTTATAGATTGGGGATCTTTTCTAACCTACCTCTTTTGTGCTTAAAGTGTTAATTAAGTTAAGAGTACTTATAAGAAGAGAGGAGTCTGCTTCTAAAGCCATAATTTATATAATAATTTATAAGAAGTAGATAATTTTTTGGTATTGGTCTAAGTGGGGGAATGCTAAGAAATTATTGAAATAAAAGCGATAATTATCAATAAGGAAAAATCACGATAATTTATTAATCTTATTAGATAAGATTTTATTTTCGCCTACTCTGTAATTTATTATAGGGTTTTATATTTAATCCGCTGCTTTAAAGCTTAATAAGGAGCTCTCCTTAGCTCTATATAAACTTTGTTATTCTTATAAGGTAGAGTAAAAGGTTATAGAAGCCTAATAATAGGCCACTAAGGCTCGCCTAGCTGCATCCGTTTAACTACTCTGTCTTAAAAAGGTTTATAAAAAGGTCCGCTCTAAAGAGTTCCGTTTTATTAAGTAAGGTCTCCATAAGCTTAAGGCTAAAGAGGCTAAAAAGGATTCTAATTAAGTTAAGGCGGAAATAACTAATACGCTAGTAGTAGATCCCTTAGGTAATCTAGCTCGTCTATTACCTTTAACTAATCCCTTTATCTTTAGCTCCTTCTTAATATTACCTAACCTATTTTCTTTTAATACTCCTATACCTTTCCTATAGCGTTCTTTAAATTCTATAATAGTTCCTAAGTAGTCTTATTATAGCCTATCTACTTAACCTTATACTATATTTTATTGTTAATATCCTTATAACTAACGATCTTTAAAACTTGCTATTTATCTTCTTTTTATCCTTTATACGTGTCTACTTTATAGATTAGTGGCTTAATATTCCTATATACTGGCTCTAGCATTATAATATACTATATAGGGTAGATCTTTATCTTAGCTAGTCGGTTTAACTTAAATATAACCGGTAAAATCCTTTATATAATTTTAAAAGGTTCTAGTCTAACGTAGTTTAACTTCTTACTTAATCGTCAACTTTTAAAAAATTTGTATAGTAGCTATACTTTGTCCCCCTCCTTAAGATCTAGTCCCTTAGATCTCTTAGCATTATAATACCTTTTTCGCTAATTCTATAAGGTCTATATAAAGATTTATTAGTATCTTTATTCTTTTTTTAGCTATACTACTTATCTTTTTTACTTATTATAGTGATAACGATGTTCTTAGCTTATATCTATAGTTTGCCTTAAATAGTAATATACCTATTCCTCCTTATAGTATTGTATTATATACAAACTATATAACTAGTAATAGCGATACCTAATTATTCTACGCGTAATTAATATAATATTTTAAATACTATTCTAGCGTCTAATTTAATCTCTCTATTTATCTATCCGTCTGCGGATAATATACGGTAAAAGTTACTACTTTAACTCCTTATTCCACTAAGAATACCTCCTAAAATGCTACTATAAATCTTAAATCTCTATTTAATATAATTTTACTTAATGCTCTATGTCTTGTAAATACTTCTTTAATATAGATTTTAGTAATATCTTCCGCTAAGATTTCTTCTATGCATGCTATAAAGTAGCCCTATTTAGTTAACTTATTTACTATTACTAAGATTACGTTATACTCCTATCTGGTAATAAGATCTCTTAACTTTAGTAACTTAATAATAAAGTCCTATAATATAACCTCCTATAGTCTCTCTAGTATTTTAATAGGTTATAGCCCTCCGTATAGCTTATACCTTATTAGTTTATTTTTTTTTTGTAATCTAGACACTCTTTTATTACTTTTCTAGCTATGCCCTAAATTTTATTAATAATATATTCTTTCTAAAGTCTTAACACTAAGCCTATTGCTCCATTGTGTCCTTAAGTTATTCCCTTATAGAAATCTTCTATAAAATACTCTGCTATGCTTTTTAGGATATACTTTACTTTTTAGTTTTCGTATATATCCATCTATAAATCTTTTAGCTATACTTTTAGAATTCTTTACGCCTAAAAGCTCTCTAGTATTTTATAAACTCTTTTTAGTTCTTTATCCTCTTAAGTTACTACTAGCTTAAGGTAATTATACCTAATTAATCCGTCCTTATCTCTATATAGCATTACTCTTAATAGTTTCTTATCGTTCTATAGTCTAGCCTTTTTACTAAGTGCGTCTGCTCTTATATTTTTGGTGCTTCTAATATACTAAATCTTAAAATAGTATTCTATAAGTATCTCTACCTATTTAACCTATCTATAATTAAGTTCTTTTGTTATTAGAAACCCTATTAGGTTTTTATAATCTATCTTAACTATAAATAGTTTCTTTACGCCTTATAAGAATGCTCTCTATTCTTTAAGTGCTGTAACTATACTTAATAACTCCTTATTATAGCTGTTATAGTTTAACTCTAGTAGTATTATTTTCCGACTATAGTATGCTACTAGATACTATTGTCCTTATACTTCTATAGTAAATATACTCCTAGTGCAAAGTCTAATACGTTTATTTTTATAACTGTGTCTAGTTCTAGTTAATAAATCTTAAGGATTGGCTCCTAGGTAAATAACTCCTTAAGTTCCTTAAATAACTTCTTTTATTTGTCTTTCTATACCTATAGTTCCTCTTTCTTTATAAGCCTAGTAAACAGTTTAATATTTTTTAACTACTATGTTATAACCCTTTTATAGTAATTATAAAACCCTAAGAATAACCTTAACTATATTATATTCTCTAGTTCTTACCAACTTACTATAGCTTTAATTTTCTTTAGGTCTATACTAATATAACCTAGTTTAATAATAAATTTAATAAAATTGGTCTTCCTTATAAAGAACTTATATTTTTTAATTATTACTAGCATTTATTCTTTTTATAGTCTCCTTAAGACCTATTTAATATATTCTCCGTATTCTTCCTTAGTTATTAATATTATTAAGGTGTTCTCCTAATATACTATTAATTCGTTTTTAAAACATTACTAGTATATTTGTCAATCTGAACTATATTACTAATAGCTTATATAGTCCTTCCTTTAACCTAAAAGCTACCTTCTATTTATCGCCTTCCTTAATTTTAATCTGATGGTACGCCTATCTTAGATTTATCTTTGTAAAGATTTATATATTACCTATTCTATCCTAAATTTCGCTAATTAAGGGTAAAGAATACCTATCCTTTTAAGTAATGCTATTTAACTACCTATAGTTAATATATAGCCTAAGTTTTCTGTTCTTCTTTAGTATAAATAATACTAGATATCTTGCTAATAACTATAATAGTTTAATATATCCCTTTTATAAGTTCTCTTAGATAAACTCTTTAAGTACTCTTAACTCCTCTTAAGTAAGCTTATAGGTTGGAAAGAACCTTAGACTTATTTCTGGTTCTAACTCTATCTTATAGTTCTATACTATATAATCTGCTAGCTTTTTACTTTCTAGGCTCTATAGCTTCTTGCTATACTTATAGTATCTCTTTAGTATATAACTTAAGCCTTACTTAGTCTCTTTATATATCGCTCTAACTTAATACTATACTAACTTAGTTTGCTATTATATTTTGTATTATTAAGTATTCCTAATATTAACCTAACCTATAATGTAACCGACTACTAAGGCTCGCTTTATCTTATAACTTACTACCCGTTTCTTGACTTATATGTCTCTTACCATCATATATCTTATTACTGTATTACCCCTGTCTTTAATGTCTACCTATTAATTGTTTCTATTACCTATTCATTACCTATTACCAACTGAGTGGCAATGGCGACTTTGTGGCAATTGAGTAATAGTTACAAATCGTCGTCGGTATCGCCGACAACCTTAGCCACTTATTTCTTATATATAGTATCCTTAATTTCCATAGATTTAGAATTAAGTCGTTTATTTAATTCTTTACACTGCAAAGCTTATAGTTATGAGCCCGGCCTGCCTACCGTACTGTATCTAATCTGTACATTTAGCGCTTACTAAGCAACCAATCTTCTACCTCATTTAAGAAGTCACTACCTCTTCCACCTTTGCAGTATCTTAAGCTTCTTTACCTATCAAACGAACGGACGATCGACCTCGACTGACGACCGTACCCGACCGACGAACGAACTAATAAATTAAATTAAAAGTTCGGAACATTAAAATAAGGTTTTCGCCAAGCCACCAATTGGACCCTACCTAACCCCACAAATTCTAAAAATGACGACCTCTACTAAATCAAAAGTCAACCTTATCCTTAACTAGCCATCTAATTGGATCTAATGGTTCTTTATTATACAAAACACTGCTAAGACTAATAAGGTATGGCAGTACATCAACCTATCTAAGAAGAAAGACAAGCTTCTAACCCTAGAACTACTAAAATAACCTACACCTGCGAATATACTACCCACTGCTATATTAATAGCTCAGCTAGACCAACACTAGCTTACGGCCTATAATTAGCTCTACGCTAAATATAAGGATAACCTACAAATATATAAGAAGCAAAAATAGGCAATAAACGGTATTAACAACTATATCGTTTAATTGACATCGGTTGCCTACCTTCCTCTTATTAACGGTCTTAAAACGGTACACGAACGGCTATAAGCACTTAAGACTATACTAGCCCCTACTACCTTAGGTTAAAAACACGAGGTCCTTAATTAATATATAGCTTTAAAATCCTACAATAAAAAGCAGAGTATTAAAAATTGATTAAACGGTTAGAGGAATATCTATAAACTTGTAGAGTAACTGGAGCTTCTAGACGTTCAGGGATTTAGGGCATACTATGATTTTGTTTAAGTAATTAAGCCAATCTCTTCTAGTTTTATAGGAGCACTAAAAGTAGACCTTATTAGGAAAGAACAGAAAAACAAAGACATACCATCTATTATTAATCTAATTAAGAAATTTAAGGAGTACTACTATATGCAGCAAGTATCTTCTACTACTGCTGCTAATAGATCTGTATTTATAACCCTTTAAAACAATTCTAATTCCAATTTAAATTTTAACGTTAATTCTAATTCCAACGGCAATCTAAATTCAAATTTGAGATTGTATAAGGAATGTATATGCGGCCTTAAACATTAATTTAGTAACTGCTACTACATTGTTAAGCAGAAGCGCCCTTAAGAATAGAGACTAAGGCCAAATATCTAAAAGAAAGTAAATAAGAAGATCTTGTCTATACCCTTAATTAGACGCGCAGTTAACCGAATTTAAAAAGAAGAATAGGAAGCAAAGGAGAACAATTAGAATACAGAATCTATAATCAAATTTAATTCTAAAACCCTACCTTCTAAGACACCAACTAGCTATACTACCATATTTAGTACTAGTTAAATTCCGTTTAAACTCTAGAATACCTAAATACTCAACCCTAGTATAGATACCCACGTCTGTAATAATAAAGAAGACTTTACCTTCTTATACCCAGCAGCAGAAGACGACTACCTAATTGCTAGCGGAAATTTTAAAAAGATATAAGCTTATAGAACAGTAACGATTACTATTAATACACCTATTAAGAAGTTAAAAATAAAGCTATCCTATATAGCACTAGCACCTACCTTTTTTACAAATATTGTAGCACTTTTAAGAGCTACTGATAACGACATCCATTTCGACTTAGGATAAAACTTGCTATACTATCTAGCAACTAGCAAAATAGTATGCTATGCAAAACGACTAGGGGGCCACTGGGCACTGATGCATAGAGAGCCTACGCCTTTAAATTCCCTAGATTCGACTCAATTAACATTCTTAACCTCTAAGAGATTTCAGCCTAGCCGCATAGCCCATAAACTAGTCGGAGCCACAGCTACAAAATGGCATAAAATTCTCGGCTATGCAGGACCTAACGCTATTAAGCAGCTTCCTAAGCACATTAATAGCGCAGAGCTAACCGAATTAACTACTACTTCTAAGTAAGCACCGCTTAAAATCGAATATAAAGTTTGCTTATTAGCAAAGCATACGCAGCAGATCTCATAAAGACAAGAACACGAATTTTCAGCCACTCAACCATTTAAACGGCTCGCATTTAATATTATTAGTCTCAGAAAACTAGGCTATAACGGCGATAGATATATTATGCATTTCTATTACACGTATTCTAAATTTAATTTTATATTTACCTCTAAAAATAAGAATAAAGCTACTGTCCTACCTACCATCTAAAAGACTTACCGTTTAATTAAAATACGATTCCACTAAGACGTTATCTTCTTCTAGAGCAATAACGAACGAGCTTTTAGACAGATAGGAGACACCCTATAGACATAGTGCGCAAATAAAGGCATTACTTTTAAATGCTGAGCCCCGTATACAGAAGAACAAAATGGCGAAGCTAAACAATCTAGATAAACCCTTATGGAACAATTAAGGGCTATACAGCTGGAAGTATCCTTACCCCCATCTCTAGGACTAGAGGCTTTCCTTACTACTAGCTATATATGTATATGGCTGTAAGACCTATACGCTAGATAAACGAGTTAAAAAGGGAAATAAGCTAGGTCCTTATGTATTAATTAAATACCTAGTCGGCTATAATTCAACTAATATCTATTGTATTTGGATTCTAAGCCTCTGTAAGGTTATTTGAACTGGAGACGTTATATTTAATAAGACCTTGTTCTATAACCCTAAGAGTTAAAACATTAACTACCTGCTAAGGAAAGCATTAGAAGATACCCTTTAGACGATCAGTCTACTAGAACCTCTTTATAAGGACGAATTTAAGGACGAATTTAAGGACGAATTTAAGGACGAATCAATCCTATATATAGTTAATCTAAACCCTTAAAAATCTACCTTAGGTGTAGATTAAACGACTATATCTAAATTAAACGATTTAGCAGAGCTTCGTATAAAGGATACTAAGTAGTTACTAATACCTAGCAGAACGGTATCTCCAGATTTACTAGAATTAAACGCCTTATTATAAGGACTTTAAGACAACATTCTAAATATAACTAAAGCAGCTTCTACCCAGCTAAGCTTTTTAGAACTATCTAATAGAGTAACTAATACAGCTCTATAAGCTAATAAAGTCTTGGCTAAACCTTCTGCCGACCTTATTTTACTAGAAGGATCTAAATAAATTTAACATTAAGCGTATGTAGTAGCACTAGCCAATTTATCTACCTTATTTAGTTACTACGCTGGATTTGCTATAGGACTAGTAAAGGACATTAACTGAGCTAGATCCTTATCTTTATATTGGGATAATCTTCCTCCTAAACTAAAGAACCTTAAAGAACTAAGAAAGTATCCTTTAACTACTAGCTTTTAAAAGGCTATAAAAAAAGAATACAACGACCTAAAACGCTAAGGGATATTTAAGACTGTACCAAAGGCAGAAGTATACAACGAGCAGATCCTTCCACTAAAATGGGTCTTTAAATATAAGCTTAATAGCGACGGTTACCTACAAAAGCTAAAAGCTCGATTGTGCGTCTGTGGAGACTTATAGATTACCGAGGAAGAGACCTATGCAGCAACCCTAGCTGCTCGAATATTCCGTGCTCTTATGGCTATAGCAGTTGCATTTAATTTAGAAATTCGATAGTATAACGCCGTAAACGCATTTATAAATGCTCGACTAGATAAGCTAGTCTACTACTACTGCCTAGAAGGCTTCGATTAAAATGGACATATCTTAGAGCTACTTATGGCACTATACAGACTGAAAATCTCACCGCTACTTTAGTATAAAGAGCTTACTAGTACCCTAGCTGAATTCGGATTAAAACTTATCCTAGGTACTAACTACCTATTTACCAATAGACGACTTATTGTCTTCTTCTACGTAGACGATATTGCCGTTCTATTTGCTAAAAAGGACCTTTTAAGACTTAAAGAATTTGAAGCCAAACTACTACACCGATACAAGATCTGTGTACTAGAAGACCTACAGTAGTTCCTAGGAATTCGTATTAAACGAGATTAACTAAGTTAAAAGCTCTGGCTCTGCCAAGACTCCTATATCGAAAAGATAGCCAATTAATTTAATATTTAACCACCAGGAAGATTTCCTAAGTCACCACTTCCTGCTAAAGAACTAACTCCGTCCGATTAGCAGACGCAGACGAATCCTTAAAGAATACTAGCCTATTAGCAACGGGTTGGTTCTCTTACACACCTAGCCGTATTTAGAAGACCTAATATTACTAAGACGCATTCTAAGCTAGCCGAATTCCTTACCAATCCAAATTAAAAACACCTTAACGCATTAAACCAAGCTATCGCCTACTGCCTTAGAACAAAATCGACAGCTATTAAATACTCTAGCGAAGTATTTAAAGCCCACGTCTACTTTAGAAACCCTAAAGGAGAAGATATTACCTTTTACGGAGTATCCGACGCAGTATTTGCAGACGATAAAGAGACCAGACGGAGCTCTTAAGGATACCTTTTTATCCTATTTAAAGAACTAATCGATTAGAAGGCGACCCTATAACAATTAGTAACTCGCTTAACTACGGAAGCGGAGCTTCTCTCCGTATCTACTACTACTATTAAAATTATCTGATGGCAGCGTTTCTTTAAGGCAATCGGCTTCAATCTAGAACGCGAATTTACCCTACTTTACAATAATATGCAAACCGTACAACTCCTAAGACAGGATACACCAAAGCTTGACACCAAGCTTTAATATATTAACGTCTATTAGCACTAGCTAAGACAAGAGGTCCAAGACAAAAAGATTAACGTACGATGGGTTCCTACAGACAAAATACCTACTAACGGCCTTACCAAAATCTTACCCTATTAAAAGCACGAAGCATAAATAAAGCAGTTAAATTTAGTAGATATTTAACATCAAATTAATACTTCATCTAGCAACTAGCAATATCCGCAATATCCGCAATATTTGTAATATCCGTTACGGTTACCGCATTCTTTTACTACTTCTAAATTACATCCAAATTTCCTATTCTGGTATAGCCTCTACCTTTATTTTTATTTTCTATAGCTTTAACTACACCGTCAAATCTAGGGGGGTGTGTAACCGACTACTAAGGCTCGCTTTACCTTATAACTCACTACCCGTTTCTTAACTTATATATCTCTTACCATTATATGTCTTATTACTGTATTACCCCTATCTTTAATATCTACCCATCGATTGTTTCTATTACCTATTTATTACCTATCACCAACTAAGTGGCAATGGCAACTTTGTAGCAATTGAGTAACAGTTATAAATTGTTATCGGTATCGCTGATAACCTTAGCCACCTATTTCTTATATATAGTATTCTTAATTTCCATAGATTTAGAATTAAGTCGTTTATTTAATTCTTTACACTATAAAGCTTACATATAATCTAGTTAATTCTTAGATTATATTCCTATAACTAAGGTATACCTAATACTGCCTTATCCCGTCCTAATAGTAGGATATTAAAAGACATCTTAATTTGTCTTCCTTTAATAGTTATTTAAATAGGTCCTGTTTTAAGGTTAATAATCCCTCCTTTATAGGTTATTAGATCTCTTAAAATTATAACTAATAGGTAAGGTTATTCCTTCTATCTATAAGATAATCCTATTTTTTTTACTACTACTAGTAAGATATGGTTCCTTATTACTCTACTATCTATTAGTGCTTTAAACTGCTAATCTTACCAATTAACTTATAAATTTAGGTGTTGTTCTTAAATTCCTTTAAAGGTCTAAGGCTCTACTACTAGCTCCCTTTAGTTCTATAGGCCTCTACTTTTCCTAACTATTAGCTGCTTAATCCTTATAAGCTCGGACCCCTAGAACTCGGTTAGCCCCCGAACTCGGCCACCCAACCAAAATTAAACCACTGACTTGTCAACCTATTTTCTCCACAACGAATTAATCAATATAGACCAAAATAAGTAGAACTTATAAATAACTATTATAGATTCTAAACCTAATGTTTATAACTCTATACGAAAAGCAGTGCTTGCATATAGTGTCCCTTTGGCAATTTTATGCGATAATTAAATGGCGGACTACTGGGGCAATTTGTACACCAATGCAAATAGCAATTAACTCCT
>Ga0307515_10008613_pt1 | contig 19860 bp, 11 predicted proteins | sample 17_EM_MG_FD_194513 | JGI IMG/M metagenome (GOLD analysis project Ga0307515, IMG submission 194513) | Populus trichocarpa ectomycorrhiza microbial communities from riparian zone in the Pacific Northwest, United States - 17_EM | ecosystem: Host-associated > Plants > Roots > Unclassified | place... | reverse complement strand
AGAATGTTATTTGAGCGCGTTTCCGAAGATTGAAATGCTGCAGAGGTATCTGCCGATTCTAGTAGTAACCTCAGCTGCGTACATTGCTGGCGGAGTTGCTTGCGAATATCCTGCATAAAATTAGTCGTAGCATTTGATATCGGTCGTGGCACATCCTACCATGATATTTTGCATTGCTCGATGCGAAACATAATGCTTTTCCGCCCATGCTTTCCGATCCATCTGTTCCGATGCATAGGCCTGAACGGCTGCAAGAAGGGTTAGGTGGTCACCTTCACGGCGATATAATTCTCGTCTGGCAATTTCTGCCTCCTCTTTTTTCTCCTCGGTGATAAGGCTGAGAAAGATATTCTCTACACTTAAGCATGAGATGATATCAATAACATCCAACAAACAATCTCGCTCTGGATTAGCTGCTTCTACTAGAACCCTACCCAAGGTTGGTGTAAGAGGCAATTTCGCAATTTTCAAGCCGGTATCACTTATTTCGCCGGTTTCGGTTAAGGCTCCAAGTTGAAGAAGTTGGAGCAATGCTTTTTCGAGGCTCTCCCTCATTGGAGGGTCTAAAAATGGGAAACTAACCACGTCTTTGACTCCTCTCGCTTTCATTGTCAAAATAGAATGGCTTAAGTCGCACCTTAGGATCTCTGGGGTCGTGCGTAGCTGCAGCTCAAGGTAATCCTTCTCAGTGTACAACCTGTAACACTGCCCCGGTGCCTCTCGGCCTGCACGGCCTTTGCGTTGGATGGCTGCGGACTGAGAGATAGGTTTGACTAATAGAGAATCAAGGCCTAGGCGATTACGGAATTGCTTGATCTTTACCTTACCACTGTCAATAACATAGCGAACACCGGGAACTGTAACTGATGTTTCGGCGATATTGGTGGCGAGGATGATCTTGCGAGTCTTTGGAGGTGCTGGATAGAAAATTTTCTGCTGGGCCGATTGAGGGAGTGCAGCAAAGAGTGGAAGTGCTAGGATCTAATTTCCGTTAGAGGTTTAGAAGGTACAAAGCCGAAAGAGTAGAGCATAACAAGAATGATGCAGACGATGTTAACCTTCGAGCCTTTAAAATGGGCCCTGAATTTAGTTGCTGACACTTGTACATGTACTAGAGAAGAAGAACCGGAACCAACCTTCGGCACGTCGGCCTCCATTCCGAGTGAATATTCATTTACAAGCCGTTCAAGAGCTTCAACTGTATCTTGGCCGGTAAGAAAGACGAGCACATCTCCAGGTAAGGGCTCCTTGTAGTGAATCTGGAATATTGATTTCAGAGCCGCTTCAACAAAATCTTGTGTCGGTTCTGGTAGATAAAATATCTTGACGGGATACTGTCGTCCTTCAATATAGCAAGTCGAGATAAACTTCGAAACAAAATCTGTAGACTCTAAAGAATGGTTTACGTTTCCATTCGTATTTGATTGTGGAGATCTCTTCGCTTGAGGTGTTTTTAAAGACTTTTCCTTGGGTTTTTCATCCTCGGATGATGATATACCGGACCAGGATGACTCTGAATCCTCCGTGCCATTGGGCATGTGATCAATACTGTTAGCATTTCGAATATGCTTAGGCTTTCGTTTCTGATAACCTGCGTTGAAGAACTTGAACAAGCTCTCTGTATCCGCCGTTGCACTCATTACGACGACTTTGAGTGGCATACCATTTCGTCCTTTTTTATCCCCTGTCACTAGACTCCTTAGGAAGCCTAATAGCAAGTCGACATTGACACTTCGCTCATGTACTTCGTCCACAATAACCGCGCTGTACTGTTTCAACCACGGATCCCGCAACATCTCTTGAAGCAGCATGCCTTCTGTAAGGAACTTGATTCGAGTATTTGGGGAGGCTGAGTTGTCGAATCGAACGGAGTAACCGACTTTGCTTGAGGGAGAAGAAGAACCGAGTAGTGTGCCCATCTCCTCTGCCACACGCCTTGCCAGCGAGATTGCAGCCACTCGACGCGGCTGTGTGATAGCTATACATCCCTTGCACCATGGCTCATCAAGGAGAAACTGAGGGACCTGCGTACTCTTTCCGCTTCCCGTCTCTCCCACCAGCAACATGACATCTTTGGAACCTCGGAGGCCTTCCTTGATCTCGGCTGCATGCGACCAAATAGGGAGAGCCTTTCGAATAGGAAGGAGGGCCTCTTTCTTCCTTATCGGATGCCCATACTGCCCTCTCATGTCCTTATTATCCCATTTCGGATTGCCGTGAGAATGTCTGTTGAGGTTGAACGGTCCGTTTGTATTAACGCCGTTGGGCTGTCTCCTTGGCGCGTATCCCGTCCCATTAGAGCTTTTGGGATTTTGTGATAGCGTCTTGGGACTCGGGTTCGCAGTCTGAGGTTTGTTGAGTAGGGAATTGGGTTGGTTCTCGGCGCGTTTCCGTTTCTTGAATCGAGTGGGCGTGCAGTGATCTTGGCTTATAACAAATTTAGGGGGAAAGCGCTCTGGTTCGCTTTCGTTATTAAAGCGTATATGAGCCCGTTCGGGCATGTTGGGATGCTTAATAGTGGCGGAATAAAGTAGAAGAATATCTTCCTAAGTAATTCTAAGCCTGCTCCTAAGCCTGCTCCTAATCCTAAAAACGAACCTAAGAACGGACCTAAAAACGGACCTAAACATGGACCTAAAAACGGACCTAAATACGATCCTAAAAACGATCCTAAATACGATCCTAAAAACGATCCTAAATACGATCCTAAATACGATCCTAAATACGATCCTAAATATGATCCTAAACACGATTTTAAATACGATCCTAAATATAATTCTAAATATAACGTAGTCGGTAAGCATGTGGCCCATGTATGCATGTGGCCCACCCTACCAAACCACCAAGGCAAATATTGCGAATTACTTAACCATAAATAATTGTATTTGGTGTAGCTATCTACTGGCTAGTTGCCTGCCGTCTAGGGCACGTACGTGCAGTGTGTCCTGTTGAATAGCATATGCTACACTTGCGTGGTGCACGCTGCGGTTGCTCGGTCGCTGCCTCTGCTGCCCCCTCTACTACCCCTTCCTGCGCAGCTTGTGCACAAGAGGCCCCTTCTACTCCTGATAGAATACCTCCTCTAGCTATATACGTGCTCCTCTTTACCCTCTTCTTTTTCTGGCGCTAATTTTCTATACGTAGCTTCTTATTTTTGCTTATAAGTAGTATAGCGCTTAATATTACCATTTTGCATCCCTTAACAAGCTGGCTAAGGGCTTGTTTTATTAAACTTGGTAGGCTATATATACACTACTTAAGATAGCGCTTTAGCAAGACTGTCTGCTTCTATAGCTTAGTAATATTATAAGGTGTTTCGGCTACCTAAGATATATTTAATAGTGGACGGGGTAGTAGTATCTAATATTCGGCATGCAGCTGCGACAGTATACGATTAGGGCTGTATGGAATAAGGCTAGTAGCTATAAATCCTGCCTATATATTGTTTTAATGTAGCGCTGTTTACCTAACCTGCTTATATAGTGGTAGGAATTCGCGTTTATTAATATAGTTAATACTATGGCTTATAATCTGTTTAATAAGGCGTCCGTATAATTACTTAAGCGTTAAGAAACAGCCCATATCTAGTGGCTATAGTAGATGCAATAAATGCGCTAGCATATAGACAATAATAATATTGTAATTTAGAGAGAACTAATTAAATTTAGGGTTAATATAGCTGTTATAGCTATTTAGTATAAGCATTTAATACGTGCTAACGGTGCGATTCTTTATATACTTATAAAATAGAGATAGCTAGGTTAGGCCGATTTTATTTATTATTTAGCTATTATTGCTAATACCAATTAACTAGTTATATGGAATAATATTATCCTTATACTAAGTAGCTTAGTATATTACTACTTTAAAGATAACTAGTAATAGAATTATACCCCCTAACGTATTAATATACTTAATAATTATAACTTATTCTTAATTACCTAGCTGTACTATTTTAGGCTGGCTAGCTCTATTAGTTCTAGTAATAACTCTTATAGTTATAATAACGCCTATCTAGAAGCTAGTCTTATTAAAATTCTAGGTATCTTTATTAAGAATCCTATATTATATCTTTAGGTCTTAAATATATTTAAACCAGCCCCGAATAAGCGTGGGATCCTTATATTTAGCGCGCTAGTAGTTATACTTATAATTAAATTTAGATTATAGGTTGTTATTACGCTTAACAAAATTATATACCTATCTCTCGCCAATAGGTTATATAGCGGTAGGTCTAGCGCGCTGCGTAGCTAAAATACCAGCCATCTCCTGCATAATCGCGATTCTTAGTAGTATACCGCGTTAATTTATTAATAGAATCCACTATTTAAGGCTCTCTTCTTATGCTAGTATAAGACGGCAATTTAACGTAATAGAACCGCGTTTTGGCTGGATGCCTTTAACATATTACTATGCCGTTATTCTGGACACATTGTACGTGCTAATAGCCTTTCGGAAACTTATAAATTGGCCTTACTTATGTGCATTAATAGATAGAAGAAGTCTGCCCTCTTAAAAACTAGGGTTTTATTATTATGGGGTGGCCATTAAGGTTATAGTTGTATAACGCGTCGCGTTTTTTATAAGGTGGGCCACATGCATATATAGGCCACATACTTACCAACTACGTTAATCCTAAACACGATTATAAATACAGTTTTAAATATAAGTGTAAATATAAGTGTAAATATAAGGGTAAACCTAACTATAAACCTAACTATAAACTTAATTATAAACCTAACTATAAACCTAACTATAAATCTAATTGTAAACCTAAGTAAACCTACTATTAAACTAGTTAGTGAACTGGTTAGTAAACCTAGTTATAAACTTAGTTCTAAACTTAGTTCTAAACCTACTTTTAAGCCTTAATATCCCAGATACCTTAAAAACCGCTTTAAAGCCGTATAATACCTTAGCTATTACCAAAACGTAAACTATTACCTTAATTCCCCCCTCTACAACTACGTACATACGCTTTAGTACTAGCATCCCCCCTCCCCCCTAGCTCTCCTACAGCCAGCCCAACCTTAACCTCGCCGGAAACCACTAGGTTTAGTACTTACAGTTTAAGACCTTACGGCACGATTTCGCGGTAAACTGTCTTCGTTCCAATTATAACTAGAACTATAGCTATAACTATAACTACTACTACCACTACTAGCAGCTTAGTCGATTATATAATTCCTATTATATATACTACTAGTATTTATAAATAGGATAGGGATAGCTATAAAAGGTAGCTAATAATAGCAGGAACTTAAGAAGGAGGTAACTTTAACTAGGCTTCTAGTAGATAGCATAAGGGATATTATTGCGGTTGCCTTAGGATGCCCTTAAGACAACCCCCAGATACCCTTTAAATAGCTACTAGTTATATACTGGAGGCATATACCCGTAGTATATAGTCTTTACAATTCTAAAGACCTTACCTCTTTAAGGATTTATCTTCTCTATAATCTATCCTATTTCTATAATTATGCCTTATAGCCCCCTGTCTATAAGGTCCCCTTATATTTAAATCCTTTCTACTCCTTTTTAGAAGGGTAATTAGCTTTAAGAACTAAATTATTTATTTATATCTTTTATTTATATCTACTATTCTCCTTTAAAACCTCGCGATAACCTAAATAGAAACTCCATAAATACCTTATAGAAAGCTATTACGTTAAGGTAAAAAGGTCTCTCTAATAGTAAGAGATTATAATAGCTAAATAAGCCCTAATACCTAGATATACTAAGAGCTTAAAAACTCTTATATACCTATAGTTACTAGCAACGCTAAAGAAAATATAGATACCCTTTATAATAGCTATAATACTACTAAAAAGTAGCTAGAACCCCTTTAGCCCGACTTAAGCTAATTAGAAAATTAAGCGTTAGAGGTAACTTTAAGATCTTCCCCTAAGCTAAAAATGCTAAAGAAATATACTAATATATCTAATTAGAGAACTAACTAGAACCCTCCTAAAAGACTACTAGCCTATAATTAGTATAGCACTCAGAATCAGATTGGAGCTCCAGATCAACTCCATTCTGAAACCCTCGTTCTGATCTGAACTTGCAACCGAGCGTTCTCTAAGTTTTGTTGTCTTTTGTATATTCATTATCCCTTGCAACGGTGACATCCTACGAGAATTCGACCGTGTGTAGAACCAAAACTCCAGAATCAAAAGTACGCGTATAATCCACATAGATTCAATTAATTACATCAATCAATCATACCTACTGGTCGTACTTCTGATGATATAGACTTTGTTCCACAGACGCGGAAAGTAAAAGAACCCCCCCCGTAGCTGTGGTCGTTGCCCTATTTCGAGACCTTATATATCACGAATTTTGACAACCATGGCTCCGAGAACTCTATTTGGCTGCTCTGTTTGCCACATACCGTTCTATAGAAATAATGAATGTTAGTTCTCTTATATAGAGCAACTCGACTCCAAGGATTAAGTGTATATAGCAATTGTATGTTAAAATCGACGAGTTCTACGACTTGTATTTCTCATCACGGAGCCTTGATCCCATTGATTCTATTGGTCAGCTCTTATCGGTAACAGTAGGATGAATTACACCGCTGCAAGGGATAGAACTATCTTCTCTCTATTCCTTCTTTATACTCATCAACATTGCAATTGTCATGCATCATGTTATTTTGAAATCACTCCCTGCATATCGCTCATACCAGTGCACTTTATTCAGGCTTGTGAAAAAAGATCCATGCATGATGAAAGCTTATCATAGAAAGTATCCGAATTCGCGCTACATAACATCATGAGCCGTAATCGAATTCGTGAAGGGGCTGACCATCCTCCAGCGCCGCTTCCGGAGAGCTTATCCAACATGACCCCTAGTACAGATTGAAGGATAAATAATTAGGACAGCAAAACCTACATGGTAAATCTTGCATGAAGAAAAATACAGCCGATGAAAGAAAATGAATTCAAACCGACCGAATCCATCACTACAGCCCTGGAGAGAGAAATACCTACTGACCTTACTTCTTACTTTACATGACCACCGGCTTTCTACTCTTTTAAAGGCGGTTTCACTGTCTCCGACAAGCTAGACTGGATACTCATCCGCTGAGTGGACTCTCTGCTCGGACGAAGACCGACTCCCGTTGGACGACGCAGTCCTACTCTCAACTGAAGGTGATCTTTCTCATTCATGCTCGTGGGAGTGTCTGGAGGAAAGATCTCAGAGCTTCGGCGAGCAGGTGATACAACATTTCCCAGTGAACTATTTGACGATGACCTTCCCTGGACTTTAGGATCAAGCATCTTTTCGTTGAACTTGACACCAGTGTCGAGCGGTGGAATTTCGGAGCTTCTGCGAGCAGGGGACATGATTACTTCAACCGTGCTATCGGAGCTCACGGAGCTCGACTTTTGTTTGAGTTCATGTCGGCCTTCTTTCTCGTTCCGGTCAACGAGAGTGGAGGGAGCCGCGAAGGGAGCTACTGAAGGAGCTTTTGATCTGACCTTCGGTCTAGCGGACTTAATACTAGGCGTTGCACTAAAGATTGAGCTTCGGTTGGTGTATACCCTAGCAAGTCCCGGAGCTTGCAATCCGGCGTCTGAGCCATTGGAGGGTGAGTAGCCAAAGGTTGCTGCTCGGAAGTGATCTCTATCCCTGACTTTCGGTCCTTCGATCATTTCCTCCTCAACACCAATCGGCGCGCTTTTGGCCGCATGTATCATCCACTCTATCTTGCCATCGGGGATGTACATCTCCTCAATTTTGGACTTGTGACGCCCCAGGAAAAAGAAGTAGCGCCCAGTACCCCAGAATGTCATGGGATAGAAGGATGACGATAACCAGGAAAGCGACTGAGAGTTCGACCGTCTGGATCCACACGCTCACTTTCTTTGGCGATGGAACGCTGTGGTTGGTGTTGGTCGCAATCATATAGGCCTGGTAGAATCTGAAAATGTCTTCAGGTGAAGGCGTTGACACAGGTCTGTTTCTACCAGCAATTTGTTCGAGATAGTATTCCCAATAGGTTCTGTAACCCATAGCGATAGAATAAGTGTCGTTAGTTACCACTATGTTTCGGGCTGTAGTAGATTCTCTCGTTCTCAGTAAATCTGTTGTGGAATACTACATCCGCTGTGATGCTTTCGGATTTGCGATCGATGGTGCGCCAGTCGCGGAGTGCCAGTGGCCAGTCATTCCCAGGTCCTTGAAATGACTTCCAAAAGCTGAGGAAGTCAGATTCGTGGTTCCAAGCGTGCGATGTATTAAGCAGAAGAGGGCTTACTTCAGAGTGATAATGCGTCGATATTGATCAGGCGACAGCTCGAATGCCGCACGAGCAGCCCGTTCCGCAGATTCAAGCGTGTAATCTAACGTTCAATGAGCTTACAGCGGCACTCGAATATCTTGCCAAACTTACCAGTGTGAACAAGTGTAGCGGGCTGGTAGAACTCATACGCCTCTCCGGTGGCAATAGGAAATTGAGAATGCCGTTTGCGTAGCTTGAGAAGTTAGTGTAGAGTCTCGAATATGATAACAAGCACGTTATTATCCCATCCAACGTTTCGATTCTCGTTGCATCCGGAAACATTTCCCAAAGCACTTTCTTTACTGCAGGATAATACACTTCCTCCACCCTTGCCTCGTCATTGAACTCAGCAGATGCCAACGCGCTGTCAATCTTCACGGATCCGAATCCGTACTCCTCAAAACTTCTGGCATCCTGGATGTCCCGAAAATTTTGAACCACGACTGGTTTGCTCTCGTTCTTGGTGTTAGTTCTCGGAATGACTCCTCCGGTATCATAATTCACCGTATACGGCTTCTCATGCTCGTGCCCTGGGTCCTTAATCAAGTATGAAAGATTTGTTTTAATAGACTGCTTTAGATTCCGCATATTAATCGTCTTGGAAAGGTCGCCTCCGCTCTCCGGTTCCCTCGTGGTCGCAGTCAAGGCTGCAGTGGTAGTTGCCATTGTTGACTAGATCTTGGTGTTTTCGTCCTTTCGTGAAGCCTAATCAAAGTTATCCCTTGCACAGATAATAACACCCTATAAAATGCGACCCGTGCGCACTAATTAAAGATGTGCGCACGGGCCGCATTCCGCAGAGCGTTATTATCTGTGCAAGGGATACGCCGACCCGGCAACTCACACCTTGCCTTGCAGTGATGTTACCAATAATTGCCGCAAAAGCAAAGTTCGCCCCTCAGCATTCTAACCATATTAATATTCCGATAAATATTTATGTACGCATCTTGCGTACCAGGGCCTATACCCTTCGTCTCGATTCCTATTGGCGCGATTACGCATGCAATTGGCAGTCCGTCGGGCTATATACAGATATTGTTATTTCCTCCACGTACACCCAAGACGTACTACGCCAGCCTAGCGAACCACCCCCAGACTTATTTTCCCATAACGTCTGCAAGCTCAATGCTTGGAATGATGTACGGCTGGATTTTGTCTCTAATCTTGGTCTTCTGCTCAAAGGCATACGCCAGTCCTATGAGTGTAGTCTCTGTGAATTTTGGACCGAGGAAGCTTATTCTAAAGCTGTAAGAAACGATTAATCAGGTATTTTTCAGACAGGCGAATCACAATGACTTACGGAAGGTTCGGAGCTGACTGGACCAATCCCCAGGAATTCTTCACAATTGGCGTACCCGCCGGGTAAGACCCCAACGGCACTGTGACTACCGGCGAGCCTATAACTGCTGCGTAATCGTGTCCGAATTTTGTTGGTAAGATCACGGCATCAAGATTGTTGCGCTCAATGGCTCCCAGAAGACCGCCCTCGCCGCCATAAAACATGTTCTGCTGATACGCCGGCCAGAAGCGAGGGTCTGTGTTGTTCCAATTCTGTAGAGCTTTGTCCCACTCACCTGTGTCCCTGATCGGGTAGTCCTCGAGCGGAAATGCCTGCGTGAAGTTCCGCAGGACAGCCAAAGATGTTATGTTATTGGGATTGTCAGTCAGTAGCTCAAGATAACTTTGCAGATTTACAACGAAGTCAGCATTGAGGATCTCCGTCGGCAATGTCGAGTTTTTGAACTCTTTAGCAGCAGTAAAATTGGTATTGTCGACGATCATAGCACCAGCGGCTTCGAAAATCCCCAATGCCTCCTCAAAAGCATCGGTTATTGGTCCAGTCGTGTTGTCTGAAAAGAGTGATATAACATTACGGGGAACGCCTAGTCGAGCGCCAGAAAGTGCCGAGAGATTACAGGCCGCAACATAGTCAGGAATGCTTCCATTTTTGGGTATGGCAGACGTGTAGTTGTCATATGGATCTACACCAGCAATAGCATGTAAAATTCGGGCTGCATCCTTGACCGTTCTCGCCATGGGCCCAACGGTATCTTGATGTTCGCTTACTGGTATAACCAGGTGCCGGGATGTTAGTCCAACACCTACGTTTGTGTCAACCTTGATTTACCTTGGAAAATTGAACGGTTGCATACTCGGTTTAATCCCAACTAAGTTGTTAAGCGAAGACGGCGACAAAATTGAGCCATCTGTCTCGGTCCCTAAGCAACCCAGTGCTAGGCCAAGCGTGGATGCTACACCGCTGCCGCTTGAGCTTCCGTTCGGGTCTTCGTCCGGGAAATAGGGGCCATAAACTTGACCGCCGAGCGCCGACCAGCCATTGCTCGAATTAAGAGACCTCCAGTCCGCCCATTGGCTGAGATTGGCCTTTCCAAGGAGAATCGCCCCAGCAGCCCGGAGCTTCTGCGCGACAGTTGCGTCTCTGGGCACCTTAGCTCCGAGTAGCGCCCAGGAACCGGCTGATAGTATATTAGCTATTTTCGCGTGGCAAAAGCCTTTTCGACTCACCGGTAGTGTTCATCTTGTCATATGTAGCAATGTTGTTCTTGACGAGAATTGGTATTCCATGGAGCGGCCTAGCATCATTAGCCACGAACGAAAAGTGCTTCAACGGTGTCTATTGCAAGCCCTACCCTCGAATGGATCCAGCGGCACGCTCGGCGTCCAGCTCAGCCGCGATTGCTAGAGCATCTGGATTGACCTCGGTCACCGCATGTAAAGCATCGTTGACTTCTGCAATCCTTGCCAGGTATGCCTAGCGAACATTATTACCGTGCTCACTTGACTATGACGTGCCCGATAGAATGATGGCGTGGTGACAAAAGCCAAGAGAAATCTCTCGAATAGAAAGGTAAAGTTTGGAAGCATGACAATGTAGAATCAGAGGTCAATGGCTCTAAAATTATCGCGGGCAAGAGGAGATGGTTGGTTTCCAATCAAATGAGCGGCACGTACTTTCACAAGATCCACAGTGGTGAATTGCCTGCGGTCGAGGCCTGCGGTGAGAGTTTCAATGGTAGCATCTATTAGTTGTGGACAGGATTGCTGTTGTGCTGGATTTAAAATTAGCTTGTGGGCAAGCGTCGCAAGGTGAGTGACTTACCAGCCAAATCGGAGGGACGCGGAATAGGTCCTGAACTAGCGCTATTCAGGAATAATGGGATAAGCACTAGAGTAACTGCTCGCAACTGTGATGCCCTCATTGTGCTGAACTTAACTACAAAGTTATCTCATAAATCCGACGCTCTGCAGAATATTCGGGCGACACGGGGTGATATACGGACGCTGAAAAACTCCTGCAAACTCCTGGGTCAATTAGAATTCTAGGCTGGCTCGTTCATGTGCCAGGTTTTCCTCACCAAAATCTACCTAAATACACCTTTTTCTACCAACGTACGTGATAGGGTTATGACGGTCGGCATGGTTATGACGGTCGGCTACCACCGCCTTCCTAATTGGGCTTACTGCAGGAATAGTTTAGAACATCAAACACGGGGGTCGCGAACAAAGGTTCTTGCACCTTCCTAATTAGGAAAGTATGCGACCGCGCACGCGCAATCACGGGTGCGTAGCTATCAGCCTACCCTACGTAAATTTAGACACGACACCGCTACAAATGCGTAATTTTTAGCACTGCTACGTAATTTAGAATTCATATAACGTAGGTAATAGGGGTTTGACCACTTCCTAGGTTATAACCGCGCTAGCGTACCGCCTGCTATTTTAAGTAAAGTTCTGTTGTTCTGCTAAAATTAAAGTAACATATACATTTAAAAGGCGGTATGTCGTGCTAAGGTTTACCTAGGCGTGATAGATATAACCTAGGTAAAGTTTTGGTATTCAAAACGGTCATAACCCAGAAAGCGGTCAAAACCCCGTTACCTACGTTAGGGCTTGCAAAATTTTTATATAAATATATCAAAAATATATCTATTAATATACTAAGAGAGTTAGTACATTGCTTTCCTAATTAGGAAGGTGCAAGAACTTTTGTTAGCGACCTCCGTGCTGCCCTTCAATAAGTGTTACAGTGCATCACACAACCAGCTTCACCCCTCCTTTGGCGAGTGCTGCGAGATTTCAAATTCGCTACGAATTGCTCAGACGCCCCCCCTGCTAGTATGGTACACAAAATAACCTAGCCCTGCTATACTACTTGGGGCTCGCTTATTTTCCTCTCCATACTAGCAGGGGGGGCGTCTGAGGCATTGATGTTACCCCCTTGTATACCTCCGTTGTAGCCGCTAAAACGCGAATACAACACTGTCTCTACAATCGCCGATGAAATTTAACAATATCGCACGGGTGGGAGCCTCGCGGTATTTGACGAAGGTCGCGGCGCTACAGAGAAAGGCCGATCGCGAACAGTTTTAGGTTCTTGCGGCCGAGCGTATAGCTTCGCTACGGTTACTATTGCCTAACTATTTTTAGATTATATATAGAAACTCTATAGACTCCTTAAAACAATTATCTCTAATAAAGGTAGCTAGTTTATCTCTATATTTTAGAAAAAACTAACTACCTAACTCTATATTAAAGTGCTGCTATCTATTATATATTACTTAAAAACAAACGGCTAAATAAAATATATAAATACTATAATAGAATAGTATATTTAGGTATATGCGTTATATTTATAGGATAACTAGATTAACTAGCTTACATTTACTAAGTTTACTATAAATAATTCCGTTTTAGAAACTATAAAGGTCTCTCCGTTTCTAGCTAACTACGGCTAGCATCTATAAATGGGTTTTAAACCCTTTAGTAATATTTCTCGCCCTACTTATTATGTCTTATAAGTTATAAAAGTAAATAAATTTATAGAGAAGATAGAGGAACTATAATAGTTCCTTATTAATAAGATAATATAGGCCTAATCTATCTATAAAGCCGCAGTAAATAAAAACTATACCCTAGCACTAGCTTACTAAATTAGTAACTTTATCTAGCTAAATATAAGAAATTTAAATATAAAATAACTTGCTAAAAAAACTTAATTAGAAGAACGCTAGCCTATATAAGATTAAAAAGGTTATCTTCTCTTACGCCTACTAACTAATATAGTTAAAATCTACCCTATATTCTATACGTTAGTCCTTTACCCTACTACCCCTATATTAGACGCCCTACCTAAATAGATATAAGACCCTCCCCTACTAGTTAAAGTAGATAGTAAGAATAATATAAGGGTACTTTTGGTCCCTTACTGTTACGGAACGCGGGCAATAGCTATAAAGCGTATGTATTCGGGGAGTCTACAAGACATTACGCGATTGATCGTAAGGGTCAAGGGCGTAAGGAGGTGATATACCCTTGCGTAGCTGATATAAGCTATACGCGAGGTATACGCGAGAGCACGGGGTTCTCCTATAGAGGCCCCTACGGTCGGGTTCCGTAACACTACCCCCCCTCCTATTAAGGCGGAGCTCTGGTGACACTGTGGTTGCTATATATATATAGGGGGAAATGCTTAGGGTATCTAGAAGAAGGAATATTGTTATAGGTATAACGGGCTTATATAGGTGCTTCTAACTTAAAGCTTATAGGTTGCTACTATACGAAGGTACTAGGCTATAGAGGGGAAGAAGGCTATTAGGGACTTAGTGAGGTGCGAGGGTATTGCTAAGGCGCTAGTAGTAAGCGAGCTAATAGCGATTTTCTATCCTAGGGATAGAAAATCCTAATTAGTTGGCTTTTTTTTAGCGTCTAGAATCTAACTAATTAGACAACTTTAACTAGCGGTTAAAGTTCCTTAATATCTTATTGGAGTAGTTATATAACGGTAATATATAACAATTTAGCTATAACGGCTCCTATAGGGGATTAGGTATAAAATCTCTGCTTAGGCTTAGTTTCTATAGGTTTACGTAGTGGAAATCACTAATTAGATCTTTTACGTTTTTAAAATCTTCCTATAGTTACCATTCTGGCTAATCTATATTAAATCCTATATAGGTAGCTTTATAGTAGAGCCGCCGTCCTCTATCTTTGCTAAAGTATTTAGAGTTAATAATTTATTTAACGGTCCACTCCTTATAGTTCTTATCTTTATTCTTATCTCAGATTAGTACTAGTAGGAGTTTAGGCTATATTTGTCCTAGTAGAGGGTTAGGCTAGTAAAGGTGTAGTAGCTATAGGTAAAACACAGGCTATATCCTATAGGTAGCTAAGGTAGGCAGGAGCTCTAGTTTATATATAGCTCCTCTATTAATAACTCGTTTAATCTAGTAGGGGCTAAGGTTCTTATAATTAAGTGACTTTATAGGTCTCTATATAGAGATATTATATACATTTAATTATACCTAGTCGCTAACACGTATCTTAGGTAGTAGTATTCTATAGCGGTCGGCAAAGTAAGCTTATTTCGCTTGGGCCTAGGCCATCTCTCCTTTACAGTAATTAAGTAGGTCTTTTATACGGTCTATATATTAATTAGTAAGTAGCATCTTAAGGCGTTTTCTATATAGCAGTTTCTTATTAATAGGCTCTAGTAGCTCTATACCGGATTATAGGTAATATCCTTTATTTGCGAAGAATAGGGTAAGTCCTATAGTAGCTAAGATGTAATTATTTGCTATAAATTTACCTAGCGGAAGGTAGTCTACCTAGTTATCCTAACTATAGGCAACTACCTATTATAAGTACGCCTTTATACTAGCGTTAGCGTTTTCTAGTTATCCTATAGTTTTATAGTAAAAGGATATAGACATCTTAACGGAGATATTAAGGCGTTAGTAGATCCGCCTCTATATATTAAAGTTAAATGATATACCTTAGTTAGACGTAATAGAGTTAGGTAACCTATATAGTTAGTAAACTTCACAAAGGAAGGCGTCGGTAACATCGCTTACGGCTACACCTTTAGTTAGGACATAGTAGCGTTCTTTTATAAGTCGGCATATTATTATAAAAATGTTTTTATAGGTTTGGCCATATTATTTATAAGGCGGTAAGTTAATAACGAAATCTATAGCGATATCTGCCTATTATTATATAGGTACTAGTAGAGGGTATAGCAGTCCTTAGTACTTTATATAAAATGCTTTAGCATATTTATAGCCGTAGTAGGCGCTTATAAAGCGTTTAACTAAGTTTATTATTTTAGGCTAGAAGTAATATTGGCTAAGAAGCTTATAGGTTCCTTTTTTACCTAGGTAGCCGCTTAATCGGAGGTCATAGGCTATTTAGATTAGTTACCGTTATAGGTCTTCTAAGTTGGGGATAAATAGACGGCCTTTATAATAGAGCCTGTTCTCTTTTACTTCTAAGGCTGCTATATTAATTTAGCCTAAGCTTTAGAGGTTAATAGGCAGTATATAGGTACCGGCAATCTTTATGGTAATTAGTTAATATAGTAATGGGTTAATAGGGGTGTTATATACTATAGTAATAAGTTCGTTAATTTTAGGGGGTAACTTTAGTTCTATAGTATAAAGCTAAGGGGCGATTAGTTCTATCTTAGGTAGTATACCTAGGGCTAAGTTTCGTACTTTTAGGATTGTTTATCGTTGGAATTAATTATAAGGGTTATCTTTTAACTAAGGAAGGTCTTGCGAATAGCGTATTAGGCTATTAGGCTTAGTACCTTATACTCCTAGCCTATATACAATTTTAAAGTTAAAACTAGAAAAAAACTCATTCTAACGTGCTTAGCGTTAGTTTAGTTATTTTATAGTTATAAAGTACTTAAGGTTGCGATAATCCGTAAGGACCTTAGTTAGTTAGTTAGGTTCTGCTAAGAAGAGTTCCGGTTAGAATTCCTTAAACGCTTATATAATTATAAGGAGTTCCTTATTATAGATCTTATAGTTATATTCTTATAGTATAAGCTTAAACGAGTAGAATGTAACTAGGTAAAGGAGACCATTATTACCTATTTAAGAGAGGACGCCCGCGTTAATGTGGTTTAAGGAGTTAGTTTTAAGATAGAGTTGTCGTCCTAGTATAAAGTAAACTAGGATAGGTGCTTTAGTAAATATATCTTTTAAGTCTTAGAACGCCTTTTTGCATTTAGGCGTTTAGATAAAACGTAGATATATTTTTCTTCCTTTTACGGAAAAGCCCTTTATTCGCATTATTGCTGTAAATAGTGCTATAACACCTAAGAAGTTATATATAAATTTCCGATAAAAGTTAGTAAAACTAAGGAAGGCTTATACGTCCTTAATATAGATAGGGGTTTACTATTTAGTAATTATATATACTTTTTCGGGGTCTATACGGATACCCTTAGTAGTAATAATTAGTTTAAGGTATTTTACTTCTGTAACTAAGAATTCGTACTTCTTTAAATTAATATAAAGTCCTACGTCTCTAAGGCGCTGTAGGACCTTTTAAACGTGCTTAGTATACTTAGAAGGGTTATTACTATAAATAAGTATATTATCCAGGTACGCGGAGTAGAAGTCGTTAAGGTAGTCCTATAAGGCATTATTAATATAGCTTTAGAAGCTACTTGGGCCGTTATATACACTAAAAGGTATAATAGTGTATTTGAATTGGCCGAAGCGCGATATAAATGCAGTTTTTTATTCGTCACCTTCCCGTATTTAAAGGCAGTTAAAGGCGGCGATAATATCGAGTTTAGTATAGATTTTGGCTTGGCTAAGCCGTTTAAGGGTCTTATATATAAGCGGTACAGGGTATTAATTCTTAATTATAATAGTGTTAAGTCCTCTATAGTTAACGCAGAATTAAATACCTCCTTTTAGCTTTTTAGTAAGGAGGATAGGAGCGGCTACTAGGGATATGCTAGGACGAATAAACCCTTTATTAAGGTGCTTATTGATATACTTTTTAATAACTAGGAGTTCATCTTTTAATATTAGGTAGGGTCTCTTATAGGGCAGCGTTTTTCCTTATTTAATATTAATAGTATAGTTATTAGGTTAATGTGGGGGCAGTATATCTGCGCTCTTTTGTAAGTATATATTAATAAAGTTATAGTATTTTTTAGGGAGGAGCTTGCGGAGTTCCTTGTTGGTAAATCCTTTTTTAAGCTTTATAAACTTCTTAAAGTCTAAGGGTAAAAGTCCGTAGAGTTCTGCGGGGGCATTATTTTCTAAAAGGTTAACTATATCTATCCTATTACTGTAGAGGACGTAGTTTTAATCTTTGTTAAGCTTATATAGTTATAATTAGGAGGCTACAGCAACGGTCTAGCCTTTTCTACGTGCTATATAGTAGAAGGCCGCGGCGCTTACGTAGTAGTAGTTAATTATAGGTGGGGTAATAAGGGTTTCCTTAGGTTAATATCCTAGGGAGTAAATAAAGGCGGCTAGGCCGTGCCTTAGGCAAGTCTCTTTATAGTATTTAGAGTTAAAGGTTACTTCTCTCTTTTGCCAGTTAATAGCGGGGTTATGTTATTTAAGCTAGTTTATTTTAAGGATAATAGGGTAGTTTATAAGTGGTATAATATAGGCCTAAAGCTCCTCCTAGTGTTCGTTTATATTTAGGTAGAGTTATGCTATATAGGTAATCTTTTATATAGTATAACTACTATTAGCGAGTTATAGGGTACGGGCTTTAGTAAGGGGTAAGGTAGGTAGGTTATAAGTGCGTATAAATTAGGTATCTATAAATTTATTAATAGCTCTGCAGTTAATTATAGAACGGGTTTTATATTATTTCTTAGCGGTAGTTCCCTCTATAGGTAAGACTATTTGCTTCTATTCTTCCATTCTTACTAAGCTATCTATTAAGTAAGCTAATATATAAATCCTTTTATTATCGGAGTGTCTTAACCTGCGACTTAGGGCTAAAACTTTGCGTTTTCCGCTTTTGCGTCTAATTCTACTACCATTACTACATCTTTGTTTTATATGGTAGCGGCGTATAGTAACGTATTTAGTATCTAGGGTATAGGGTTAGGTATTTAATGGCGGCTACTAAACCTAGCTATTAGGCAGTTTAGGCTATAGCTATAACAGCCTTCTTAATGGCATCTATAGCAACGCCTTAGCTTTTAAAGTAGCTCGCGCTCTCTATTTAGTAACTTCTTTAGGAAGGCTAGTATAGAGAGGTCGATATTAGGACTAGTGGTGTTACTTAGGGTAGTAGGTATTAGTGGTTTAGTAGGTCCGGAGGGCTTCTATAGGGAGGTCTTTAGGTAGGGGTTTACAGTAGTAATCTAGTTTAGCTGTTATTTAATCTTCTATAGGGCTGCTACTATATTATAAACGTTGTTATAGTTATGGCTAGCGGCTGCGTAACTAAGGCGATAAGTAACTTTTTTAAGGAGATCTTCTTAGTCTTTAGTATCGTCTTAGGCGAGGACTCTAGTGTATTCTTAGAATTTAATATAGAACTTATTAAATAATTTAGTAGGACTTATCTTTAGGGTGCGTAGTTTAGCTTAACTAGTGACCATTAGGTTATAGTCACGGTATATTTAGTTAAGGTTATTAAGGACTTCCTAGTAGAACTGCTATTTTTAGGGACTATTAGTCTTTTATTAAGCGAAAAGCCTATTAAATAGGACGCCCTTTATTCGTCCAATAATATAGCCAATCTTAGTATCTTCTATAGGGAAAAGGTAGGCGCTCTAGGTTAGTTTCTCGCGGGTTTATATCTTCTAGTAGCTATATTCCTTACGGTTACCCTTAAAGATTAAAGGATTAAGGTAGCGTGTATTAGACCCTATAGTAGTAGTTTAGGTTTAATTATTATAGCTTTTATCGTTGCTACTACTGTAGTAGGGGTTTCCGTTAGGTAAAGCTATTTAGCGCTAACCTTCCGTTAAGCGTTAAGTAGGTAAGGTTGCTAGGGGCGTAAAGACTTAGGTGGCGTTATATATAGTAAAGAGGTGTCTAGTATTATTACGAATGTGCTTATTAAGCTAAGATTATAGGTATTTAATTATACCCTCTCTTTCGGTAACCGTAGCAATAAGTATAATCTTAGCCTTCTTTAATCGTTGGACGTCGTATTTAGACGCGCGGAGGTTATCTTTAATCTTTTAGCGTGTGTTATTAGCGAGCGCCTTATAAGCTTATAGGTCTTAGATAATATTATAATCTTAGGCAGCACGCATCTTAGCTTATATAAGCTTTAGATAGTAGTTCTATAGAAGGCGGTAGTATTTATTAGGTTCTTATACTACCATTTTTATAAACATCTTAGCGTCTTATATCTCGATCTTAATAGGTAGTAGCCCTTCGGCTTATTTATCTGTGGTTATATAGTTAATAAAGGATAAAATATTATTAATATCCCCCTTATAGTTGTTATAGTCTTTTAAGCCACTAGGCTTCCCTTTAGGGGTTAAGGTTAGGGCTAATAAATTAAATCCTTTTAGGACTAATTAGTGTTGTGGTTTTAATATAGGTATTAGGTTGTTCTTTAAGTTTAATATAATAGCTAGTAAGGAATTTTGTCTTACTATTATTAATTCTTTAGGAGTACGAAGTGAGGTAACTTATAGACACGCTACTTCTAGCAGCGTCTGTGGTATTATAGAGACGTAGAATTGGTCGTAGGCTAAGTATTAGTAAAGAAAAAGGCGTAACGTAATGTTATAGAACGCGGGCAATGGCTATAAAGCGTATGTATTC
>Ga0307515_10008612_pt1 | contig 19860 bp, 18 predicted proteins | sample 17_EM_MG_FD_194513 | JGI IMG/M metagenome (GOLD analysis project Ga0307515, IMG submission 194513) | Populus trichocarpa ectomycorrhiza microbial communities from riparian zone in the Pacific Northwest, United States - 17_EM | ecosystem: Host-associated > Plants > Roots > Unclassified | place... | reverse complement strand
GTTGCGAGTTAACTAACCGATGAATAGAGTCTCAGCACCCGGCGCGCCATCCATCGACCGCCTCTAAGTACTCGTCCAATCTCGCTCAATTACGGCCTCCAAGTTCGCACGATCACGGCCTCCAAGTGCATCTCCAAACTCGCTCGATCACGGCCTCCAAGTGTATCTCTAAACTCGCACGATTACGGCCTCCAAACTCGCTCGATCACGGCCTCCAAGTTCGCACGACCATGGCCTCCAAGTGTATCTCCAAATACGCTCGATTACCGCCTCCAAGTGCATCTCCAAACTCGCTCGATCACGGCCTCGGAGTGTATCTCTGAGTTCAGTCGATCGTCATTTTCAGGCGCACCTCGAATTGCTCTCAAGCACCGCCTGCAGCCAGTCCAGATATACCGTGTGTAGATGGGTAGCTATATAGATACATAGATGAGAATACAAACTAAATACATGAGTTTTAATAATCGTTGAACGATAAGTAGTAGCTATGATTTCCAGCAGCGTTCCCAAAGAAGATGTTTTTCCCAGACTGCTCTATTGTGATTCGAGGTGCTCCCAGACTTGTCGCCGGCGCTCCCAGACTTGTCGCCGGCGCTCCCTGGCTTGTCGCCGGCGCTCCCAGGTGCTCCCAGGCTTGTCGCCGGCGCTCCCAGATGCTCCCAGGTGCACCCAAAGTTCTCTCCGGCGCTCCGACGTGTTCCCAAACTTATCACAATCACTCGCAGTTACTCCTGTACCTGTCATCAGAGATCCCAGTTACTCTGAAGGCCGGCCGGAATGCCCTCCTAGGGTCTGATACTCTCCTGAAATTGACGCTTCTAAGTTTACACTCCACATCCTCTCAGACACTCCTGGAGTCTTCCAGAGACTAACATACATTTTGCTGATGTAACAAATGGATTAGTAGATGTTCCAACTACCGTCCTGTACGATTGCATATGATGTCTGAGTTAGGAAAGGATAAGCTGATATTGTGCGATGGATGGCCTGATTGTTATGAGGAGCGTAACGCTATCTAACCACATCGAGACAACTCAATTTCCCGAGGGTGACGTGGCAGGTTGTTATCGGGCGCGGTGGGGGCGTGGCCAAGATGACTCTATTACACCGAAGGAAGAGACGAAGGCTATCAACAGCCAGCGTCGGTCAAAGGAATTAGGAGTATCATCCACAGGATTAGCTTTCAGAGAACACCGAAGATGATCTTTAAATATTATTAAGAATTCTATCTATTATCTAAATACAACTCTCCATCATTTCTTCCCTAATCCACCTACGAGATCAACCTTTGTATGCCTGGACACAGGTACACACCCTCCGAGTAAGCACTGCAACAAGTTGTCGAGCGTTTCAGCGATCATCTTTACAATGTACAAGAGCAACGTTTAACCCACACTTACTGAGTGGTGTTCGGTTTCTGCGAATTAGAGGGTATCGATTACCTGGTGCTGATATATTTGAACACCGGGGCATTCCCGTTCAAGGAGTTTTCAGAGGAGTGGTTGTATGATGAGGAAATGTGATTTACGTCTACAGGGGAGACGGTCTGTGGTACAGGTTCAGATTGTGTTACGGGGGTTTTTAGTCCCAATAATCAATACAACATTTATTGGTCCAAACACAGCCGCCTATCCAAATATCTCTTTCTGTCCTCAACTTATCCTAAGACTCAACTTCTTGTTCCTCAACAACGAGAACTCCCAATCTAAACCTATACCGCAGACTGTCTCCACTGTAAACGTATATTACTCTTCCCCGTCTTGCAACCACTCCTCCGAAAACTCCTCGAACGGTAACAACCCGACGTTGAGATATCTCAGCACCAGGCAATCGATACCCTCTAGTTGACAAACACGATAAACTACTCGGTAGGTGTGGGTTAAATTGTGCTCGTGCAAACTGTAAAGAAGATTGCCGAAAGTCTTGAGAACTTGTTGCAGTGCGTACTCGGATTGTGTCAGTCTGCGCCCAGACATACAGGGGATAATCTCGTAAATGGATTAATGAGGAAATGATGGCGAATTATCTCCTGACAGATAACCTTAACCAATAGATAGATAGATAGATAGATAGATAGATAGAATTCTTAATAATATTTTAAGATCGTCTTCAGTGTTCTCTGAAAGCTAACTTGCTTGCTGATCCCAAAATTCCTCCGACCAACGCTGGCTCTTTATAGCCTGTGCTCGCTCCTAGCGGTGATAGCGTTATCTCGGCCACGCCCTCTCAGCGCCCGACAATAACTAGCCACAACACCCTCAGCTAATTGTACCCTTGCAACATGCTTTGAAAGCGTTACGCTCCTGATAACAATCAGGCCATCCATTGCGCGATATCAGCTCATCCTTTCCATACTCAGACATCTTTCGCAAACGTACGAGTCGGTAGTTGGAACATCCACCAACCAAGTTGATGATGCATATCGCCTCTTAATCACTCATGTAGATGAGTTATTAATTGCGTCATGGATTTAATCGGCGACCAACTGATACTATGCCAACGTAGATTAAAGACACGTAAGCTCATACCCGAATCGAGATTACATTGCGATGCAGACTGCTCGAGTCAACGAGGAGTGCTCGCTCTAGGCGCGTTGCCTACGTCATGAATCCCTCAGTTACGTCATGCTAAGGTCGAGACCTTTCTCAGACCGGAAAGTGCTTCTCCGAGTCCCAGCCCGTTACAGGTAGGGGAGAAGAGTTCTCTTAATTACATTTGACTATCAACTGCCATGTGTGTTTACCACACATGTCCCGCAGAGTATCCAGGTGATGAATGAAGTACCCACACTTCGCGCGACCAATATGAACTTCCGCTAAAGAGCCTATTTCTGACCACTTGAATGTCACGTGCATATGTGTTTTGCATATCGTAGATATGTATGCATCTGGTACCATAATTCAAGTATCATTATCGCTGCTAAGAGACAACCCATAACAGATTGGGAGTTCTCGTAACGGAGGAACGAGAAGTTGAGTCTTAGAATAAGACGAGGAGAGAAAGAGATACTTGGATAGGCGGCTGTACTTAGTTCAATAAATGTTGTATTGATTATTGGGATTAAGAACCCCCGTAACACTTCTCTAACCCATTTGATTCGATGAACAGCAGCTCCTGGCGGGGCAAAGAGATCCGGGGCATGATCCGCACATTGTCAGTGAATTGCGCTCCAATTCTTGACTGCTCCAAGGCTTAAGGGAAAACTGTGGCAGAAACAGCCTCTGATGAAATGGTACTGGGAGCAGTGTGGGCATTATGTGAATTCTCTCTACTTGTCAGCCAACAAAATCACTCTGACCTATCCCACACAGTACTAGACGATGCACTGAAGTGATTTTACATAAAGAAGGGTGCCTTTCGAGAACAGAAAATGTGGAAGTCTGCGAAGGCCACAGTGGATGAACAGTTGGCAACGGAATCCCATCAGTTATGACAACAAATGATTCATACAATCCGTGGTGCAATGGAAGTTCAGGTGCACGGGGCAGAAGAGGTTACAACATCAAAATGAAGGCAATTTCAGGTACGCCTGAATCGCGCGTGACAAGCAGCAACTAAATGGTCAGAGGCTGATAGGCAGTGGGCAATCAAGCAATTGGACCACCTAATTCATCCAATGACATCTGTCAAACGCAAGATTTTCAATAAATTATTCCAACATCACGAGCGACAACTATTACAAGAAGTGGGGACTAATTCAACCGGTCCCAGAAGCATACTAGCCAAAAAACTTGCTCAACTGAAGACTGCTGCCGAAGATGAGGTTTATGGGGCCATGAACATGGCCGCCAACAGGAGTGTGGAATTTCAGGTCCGTCTATCTGATGCTGAGACTGAAGGCACTACCAGGAGTCTCGCTGATATTGACTGCATTGTGAGTCAGCTGGAAAGAGAGATTTATGGTATCACTTCGAATGAGCAGCTGTGGTTCAAGCCGGAATCGTCCATCCACTTGATCGAGTTTGAAGTCAGGTGGCAGGGAAGCAGCGTTCAAGAGCTCCGGAAACCCATCGAAAAGCGTGTGATCCATTTCGGATATCAAAAGATGCATCTCATGAGCCATATATCGGAGTCAATTGGGCCAATGGGTTCTGGCAACAATTGCACCACCGAGATTTCTGAATGGCTACATATCGGCAATGTGAGAGAGGCATATTGATCTACCAACAAAGTCAAATACATTCGACAGATGCTAAAGCACAATGACAGGTCTACCACTCGTGACTATATGGAAGAGACACTCTAATATCTTGCCCTGCAAGGCTGGTACGGTATTGACTCGGCAAAAGTTTTCAACCTACTATCTGCTGCTGATACTAAATAGTGAATATTTGCGGAGCCCATCTTTTATGCCTCCAGCATTGTCAGTAAGAGCCATTTCTCCGCCCCGTGTCACCACAGGTATATCATTTGAGAGAAACTTATGCCCACAGAGTGTGCTGAAGTATCAAATCAACCCCACTCAGAGATGCATCAGAGGATGTTGGGATTCCTAACTTTGGACAGCTATTCCGTTCACAAATTGAAGAGGACTGGGGACACAAAGTTAGTGGACTGGTGCTCGGATATGATCAGAATGGACTGTTGTACTACCGTCAACCATCTCACTGCCCTACATCTGTTGAGCATCTGGGACTGGATTGGAAGGTAGAATATACCGATGCCAACCAAGCGGTCATGCCTGAATCTCATGACATCTGGGTTCGATATACAGACAGTGACCTCGATAACACCTTCCAAGGCCGAGTTCCTTCTTTTCCTGTATTATACTTTAGCTGGACTCCGCCAAATCAGATCCTTCAATTTCAGGAGTGCCTGCCCGCCGGAAAAACCATATCGATCTGTTCTAAACAGTGCAAGTTGTCTCACCAATGGATATTACATCCTCAACCTCAAGAATATGTGGTGGTGATTCCAACAAAGTACAAAGATTTGGATGGTTGGGCTGATGATGTTGACAGGATCATCCGGGTTGTCAAACAGACTGATATGATGCATGTTGTACCTGTCGGTGCAATTGTTGGACCAGCACATGTGTTGCGAGAGAACGCTGGATCAGATAGGATCCATCGCGTATGGCTTGTACATAATCCTATGGATGTAGATACCTGCTGCACTGTATATTAAGTTACAATGCCTGAATCAAGGTGTGCAGGAGGAAGATACTGAGTTAATTGAATTGTACTATTTGATATAAACATTATAATGATCAGTCCTGGAGAGGACGGCTCCAGGTTCGAGATGCACTGGAATGGTCTTGGAGACGCGGCCAATACTCCCAATAGCTCCGGAATTTGCACATTCTAATACTTTGATTTTGTAGCATTTCAAAGACAACCATACATTCTTCAGGATATTCATCTATTCTGTTGCACCACTTCCAGAACATTGAGGAGTACCGGTGAAGTAGTCTGGGAGCACCTGAGATCTCATTGCTTTGCACTCAGCCTATCTGGGAGCATCTGGGAGCATCTGGAAGGATCAGTGTGGCTGTTCAGAGTTGCTGAGTTGTTCAGTTGTGACTTCCAAACCATTTTACATTTTGCCAATGTAACTCGAAACCGTGGGAATGTGACGAGGTGACTTCACCTCTGAAGCTCTTATGGAGAACTGGCTGGTGGCGATGGAGCGGTAGGGAGGTACGCCAGAAACTGATGCTACATTCCGGGGTCAACTCGAAATTGTGAAAATGAAGCGACGATAGACGATCTTAGGTGTATGCTGTACTCGGTGTATGCTGTATTCCGTGTATGCTGCACTCAGTGTAAACACATGATGATAGCATGGAGAGATAGAGAGGGATGACTTACCTTTGTGTTCCTGCGATGATGGTTGGGATGTGGACGAGAAAGAGAGCAATGGGGGATGAATATGAGAACAATATGGAGGATACGAGCGGCTATGAGAAATCAGGAGTACGACTTGCCTGATTGGGTTTGGAAGACCTCATATGTGTGTTATTACCCACTGGATCGGGACTCGTACCTGCTGTATCGGGGATGGTCAATTGACGAGCACATGAAATGCTCTCAGTCCAAGTTCCTCATGATGAATTCCCCCATCTCCTCCGATCTCTCTCTTTCTTGTGCTCAACTCTACCATCACCTAAAAACACAAAGTTAAGTCATCCCTCTCTATCCCTCCATGCCATAATCATGAGTTAACACTGAGTACAGCATCATCCCAAGATCGACAGTCTCCCAATCCCAGCCAGTGCCTCATCTCTTCGCAGATGTTGTACTCAACTCTCTACCTTCCCACAGTTACAAGTTAACCAATAAATAGAGTCTCAGCTGCCGTCGTGCCTCCCTCCAAATCGACCGCCTCCAAGTCCTCCTCCAATCTCGCTCAATCATAGCCTGCAAGTGCATCTCCAAACTCGCTCGGTCACAGCCTCAAAGTGCATCTCTGGGTTCCCTCGATTTCGGCCTCCAAGTGCATGTCCAAACTCGCTCGATCATGGCCTCCAAGTGCATCTCTGGGTCCACTCAATCTCAGTCTCCAATTTCATCTCCAAACCGGATCGATCACGGCCTCCAAGTGCAGCTCTAAGTTCACTCCATCTCGGCCTTGAAGTGCATCTGTGAGTCCACTCCATGACAGCCTCCAAGTGCATCTCCAAACTCAGTCAATCACTGCCTCCCAGTGCATCTCCAAACCGGATCGATCACCGCCTCCAAGTCCATTGTTCAGAACCAACGTTGGGTGTATGGAGATAAAGGGGTAACGGAGGTGGAATGAGCAATGCGGAGTATATATTCTGCAGACCCCAGTGTAGATAGAAAGCATCTCATTTTCATCTCATCTTGTCATACAACGAAAATACACACTCTATTGTGCCCAACTTTTGGTCTCACTCGCCCTTTCCGGGATTTCGTGGATCCACACAATTGCTTGAATCCTCACGGCCGGGTAGTGTCATATCATCCCACCATCCTATGCTCCTCGAGCTCACTGTAGAAGGAACATGAAGATAGATTGTTGGAGCGTCACCCATTGCATTGCAATCCCGATGCATGCGTGTACCCAATAAACCCATTCTGACGAATGGTCAAAGTTGGCCACAATGCCAGAGTGTATGTTTAAGATATGAGAATGACAGAGCGAGAAGAAACAGCGAAACTGTGATCGGAGGGCGATATGCAACGCGACCGGCAGTAGTGACGCAGGGTGCGAAGTAATCCGCCACCGGGGTGTCTCGGACAGCTCTGATGTTGCGCGTTCACTCTGACGCAGCCATTCCACCCAGACGGAAATATCTTTTGCTGATGTCTGCTATGGGAGAACCCCTAACATCAATGTGTAGGCACATTCCTTCAGCCTAGTCTAAAGAAAAGCAGGAATATCATATGGGACTTCCCGGTCATGGATTGGTCGAAACCTAATAATGTACTATCTGAAATCTTGACCGCATTAGTTTAAAATATGAGGTCTGAAGCAAACTTATTCACTGAGTTGAGCTAGTATGCATCGCAATATCACAAATTACATTGGAAGTGTATTGGATTGTACCAAAATGAATCTCTAATGCAATCATGGATAAATCTAATCTCAAGATGACGCAGTAGTAGTATTCTAATATAGCATTGATAGGCTACAAGCCAGCAGATAATCCAACAACTGAACAATGGAATATGAGATATCTAAGTTGAATTCATGAGTAGTCATGTCGGTACATACAATATCTTGCGAGAGTTTGGTCCAATAAGAGAGAATAATACTCTAAAATTACTTCTCCATGAACAGGATAATGATTGGGAATGTGTTGCTATATAAAGGAGTAATTCTCGGAAATTGCAATTTATCTCTGTGATAAGCCATCAAGCAAACTTAATGTCACAGCAACAATATCTAAAGAGGTCTCATTCTTAGGACTCAACTCGACTATGAAGATACCCCATCATTCCAGTAGTGAAATGAATAAGCTCTAGCTCTAATCCACAGTTAGACATTCGCAGGGAAGAACACCCTAAAATGTTATTAAGAATTTTATCTAAAAAAGATTACTTTAGAAACAACTTCGTGAATGCTGGTATGAACATTGCTCAATTGAAAATTACATTGAATATTACCATTATCATTTTTGGAATTCTGTATTTCTTTTTTGAAGAACAAAACCAATTTTTAAACACTTTACAATATCTTGACTATGCCTCACTTACTGGCTTCAAATATAATGGAATGATTTTAATATGAAAGGGGTAGTTACCATGGGAAGAGTTTTACCGGGGTATTATAGACAATGATCTGTCTGAAAACGTTATGGTTATTAAGTTTGCTTTTTTTCCTGTTAATACAATGTTGAGTCTTGGGAAACACAAGGAAAATAGAGATGACATGTTTACATAGACGGCTGAACTGAATTCAATACATGTTGTATTTGTTATAAGCATTTAGTATCCCTGTAATAATCTCATTTTGATTATAACCAGCTTGACCTAGCTACACTCTTTCATCAGGAAAATGTAATTATGTCACTGGGAGCCTCTGGGAGTGTCTGAGAGTTGTCGGACCAGAATCCCAGGGTGGTCAAATCCCAGAGTTGACTAGACTGATCCAGTGGCCTTCAGGTGCACCTGGGAGCACCTGGGAGCGCCGGCGACAAGACTGGGAGCGCTGATGACATGCCTGGGAGCACCAGCAACTAGCCTGGGAGCACCTCAAATCACTGTAGAGCAGTCTGGGAGAAACATCATGTTGTTTGGAACACTGCTGGTGAACCTTGAAATTATAGCTACTACTTATCGTGAAACGATTTTTAAATCTCAGGTATTCAGTTTGTATTCTCATCAATGTATCTCTGTATCCCATATAGCTACCCATCTACACACAGTATATCTGGACTGGCTGCAGGCGGGGCTTGAGAGCGATGCGAGGTGCGCCTGAAGATGACAATCGAGTGAACTCAGAGATACACTTGGAGGCCGTGATCAAGTGAGTGTGGAGAATCGCTTGGAGGTCGTGATCGAGTAACCTCAGAGATGCACTTGGAGGCCGTAATGGAGCAACTTTAGAGATGCACTTGGAGGCCATGATTGAACGAGTTTGGAGATGGACTTGGAGGCCGTAATCGAGCGAGTTTGGAGATACACTGGGAGGCCGACATCATGTACCTCAGAGATGCCCTTGGAGGCCGTGATGGAGCGAGTTTGGAGATGCACTTGGAGGCCGAGATTGAGAAACTCAGAGATGCACTTGGAGGCCATAATGGAGCGAGTTACATCAGCAAAGAACATTTCCGTCTGGGCGGAATGATTGCGTCAGGGTGGATCTGCTCCATCCGGGCCGTCTGAGACAACCCGGTGGCGGATTGCTCCTCAGCTGGGGTCAATACCACGTGTCCCATTGCATATCGTCCTCCCATTGCTGTTTCGCTGTTTCTTCTCGCTCTGTCAGTCTCCCATTTTCAACAAACTCTCTGGCATTGTGGCAAACTGTGACCCTACGTCGGAATGAGTTCATTGGGTACACGCTTGCATCGGGATTGCAATGCAATGGGTGATGCAGCGAGAATCTCTCCTTGCGTTCCTTCTACATTAACCTCGAGGAGCGTGAGGATCATCAGCAACAACTCTGCTTTCCGTCAGAGACACCCGGGTGTTCTCGAGGGCTCTGACGGCTCTGACAGAACCTTGAACCCTCAGACAGAGAATTACACACTTCCCGTCACCCAGGGGACAGGTCGCATTGCATACTTACCTCTCCCAGAGTCAACTGAACTGATGTAGTGGCCTTCAGGTGCACCTGGGAGCACCTGGGAGCATGTTGAATCACTGTAGAGCTGTCTGGGAAAATCATCTTCTTTGGGAATGCGGCTGGTGCACCCGGAAATCATACCTACTACTTGTCATGGAACGATTTTCAACACTTATGCATTCAATTTGTATTCTCATCTTTGTATCTATGTTTCTATATAGTTATCTATCTACACAGGATATATCTGGACTGGCAGCACGCGGTGATTGAGAACGATTCGAGGTGCGCCTGGCGATGAGGTGGGAGTGAACTCAGAGATACCCTCCGAGGCTGTGACAGTGCGAGTTTGGAGTTTCACTTGTTGATCGAGATTGATGGAACTCAGAGATGCACTGGGAGGCCGAGATCGAGCCAGTTTGGAGATGCACTTCGAGGCCGTGATCGAGTGAGTTTGGAGAAGCAATTGGAGACCGACATTGAGTGAACCGAGCGATGCACTGGGAGGCCGTGATCGAGCGAGTTTGAACATGCACTTGGAGGCTGAGATCGACTGAACTCAGAGATGCACTCCGAGCTGTGATCGAGCGAGTTTAGAGATGCACATGCAGCATGCTTTGATCGAGGGAGATTAGAGGGGAACTTGGAGGTGGTCAATCTAGAGGCGGTCGACGCGAGGCGTGCCAGGGGCTGATACTCAATTCATCGGTTAGTTAACTCGAAACCAGGGGAATGTGATGAGGTGACAATCCCTTTGAAGCTCTTATGAAATCGTGAGAATGAAGTGATGACAGACAATCTTAGGTGTATGCTGAACCAGGTGTACGCTGCACACAGCGCATGCTGCACTTGATGTTAACTCATGATGATGGCATGGAGAGATAGAGAGGGACAACTTATCTTTGTGTTCTTGCAATGATGGTAGAGGGGTGGACAAGGAACAGAGAGATGGGGGATGAAGATGAGAACGATATGGGGGATACGAGCGGACCTGGGATATCAGGGTACGACTTGCCTGATTGGGTTTAGATGACCTCACATCGGTTTTATTGGCCGCCAGATCGGGACTCGTACCTACCATATCGGGGATGGTAAATTGACTCGCACACGAAATTCTCTTCAGTCCCAGATTCTCATCATGATTTCCCCCATCTATTTTGATCTGTCTCTTTCTTGTGCTCAACTGTACCATCACCTAAGAACACAAAGTTAATTCATCCCTCTCTGTCTATCAATGCCATGATCGTGACTTAAGACCGAGTACCGCATACATCAAGCATAGCATCATCCAAAGATCAACAGTCTCCCGCTCTAAGGCAGTCTCCCGCTCCCAGCCAGTTTCCCATCTTTCGGCGGATGTTGTTGTACTCAACTCTCTACATTCCCACAATTACAAGTTAACCAATGAATAGAGTCTCAGCTGCCGTCACACCTCCCTCCAAATCGACCGCTTCCAAGTACTCCTCCGATCCCACATGATCATAGCCTGGAAGTGCATCTCCAAACTGGCTCAATCACGGCCTCCCAGTGCATCTCTGAGTTCACTCGATCTCGGTCCCCAATTGCATCTCCAACCTCACTCAATCACAGCCTCGAAGTGCATCACTGAGTTCACTCGATGTTGGTGTCCATGTGCATCTCCGCATTCGCTCGATCACGGCCGCGGAGTGTATCTCTGAGTTTACTGGATCGTGGCCTCCATGTGCACTGCTGAGTTCACCTGATCTCGGCCTCCAAGTGGATCTCTCAATGAGCTTAAACACGGCCGCCAAGTACATCATTAATGAGCGACGGTGGATGTACGGAGATACAGAGGTAAGGAAGGTGGACTGAGCGACAGAAAACATATATTTGGGAGACCACGGGGTAGATAGACATCATCTCATTTTCGTCTCATCTTATCATATAACGAAAATACACATTCTATCTTTCCCAACTTTTGGACTCACTTGCTCTTTCTGAGATGTCATGGATCCATGCAATTGCGTGGAGTCTCACAGCCGGGTACCCTCATCTCATCTCACTTCCTTCCTAGGCTCCTCGAGCTAGAACCGTTCATTCTTACACATTCCATCTAGATGTCGTGAGAGGTGTGGCGGAATGTTCATGGTGGGCTCACTGCCGTCTGGCTCCATCGTGTCACCACAATGGCCTCCAAGTGGTGCATCTCTCGGTGCTCTCAATGGGCGTTTCCAGGTGATTCTCCAATTATGCTCGACTACCAACTGTGGCCAGATTGACCGTATGAAGATATATAGTATTACTTAAATAATGCATGCCATATTATGAAGTAGCAAATCTTTTGACTGTAAGAAAGATGAATATGATGGACATAATGCGTTATGCTTAGGGAACCCTGAGAATCAAGGCTTTGAGAATACGGCACCAAGTTTCCCGCAGAGCTGCCCAGTGGTTGCAGCTGCTCCAAAATATGACTATCCTAATAGTCAAATCTCTTAGCGCTTTAAATGCACCCCCATAACTGCAGGTGCTTTGAGGAGCACCTGACGATGCTCTTGCAGAGTCTGAGAGCACTTTGCAATGCTCCAGGGGAGCCTGCGAGCATCTGGAAGCACATAGAAGCAGTGGTGGAGGCAACCGGAGTCACTGGGAGGGGTATGTGTGGCTTCCGGACGGATTTACATTTTGCTCATGTACCCAATGAACCCATTACGACATATGGTCACAGTTAGGCACAACTCCACAGTGTTCATTTACAATGGGACACTGCCAGATTGAGATATAAATGCGAAACTGTGATGGGAGGGCCATATACAACGTGACATGTCGTCTTGTTGCCGGGCGAAGAGTGCTCTGCCACCGGGGTGTCTCTGACACAGCCATTCTGCCCGGACGGACATGTTATTTACTGGTGAAGAAGGTGAGCAGATATGATACTACACGGCCGTGACGATCCCTGCAATTGCATGGATCCACAAAATCTCGGAATGAGTGAGTGAGACCAACATCTGGGAAAGATAAAGTGTGTATTTTCGTTGTATGATGAGATGAGATGAAAATGAGATGCTGTCCATCTACGCCTGGGTCTCCCGAATATATACTCCACATCGCTCATTCAACCTCCGGTACCCCTGTTTCTCTGTACATCCACTATGGCTCTGTAATGATAGACTTCGATGATGTGATTGATCGAGTTTCGAGATACACTTGCATAGAGGCCGTGATCGAGAGAGTTCGGAGATGCACTTGGAGGCGGTGATTGTGCGAACTTGTAGGCAGTAATCGAGCGAGTCTGCAGATACACTTGGAGGCTGTAATCGAGCTGGTTTAGAGACATGCACTCGGAGGACATCATCGTGCGAACTTAGAGGCCCTGATCGGGCGAGTCTGGAGATACACTAGGAGGGCATGATAAATTGAGTTCGGCAATGAACTCCAAGGCTGCGACCGAGCGAGTTTTGAGATGCACTTGCAGTCTATGATCGAGCGAGAGTGGATGAGCATATGGAGGCAGTCGATCTGGAGGGAGGTGTGATGGCAGCTGGGACTCTATTCATTGGTTAACTTGTAATTGTGCGAATGTAGAGAGTTGAGTACAAAATCCGCCGAGAGATGAGAAACTTGATGGGAGCGGGAGACTGGCGATCTTGGGATGATGCTGCACTCGGTGTATCCTGTACTCAGTGTTGACTCATGATTATGGCATGGAGAGATAGAGAGGGATGACTTAACCTCGTGTTCTTAGGTGATGGTAGAGTTGAGCACAAGAAAGAGAGAGATCAGAAGAGATGGGGGAAATCATCATGAGAAACTGGGACTTAGAGAATTTCGTGTGCGAGTCATTTGACCATCCCCATTATGGCAGGTACAAGTCACGATCCGGCAGGTAATAACACCGATATGAGGTCTTCGAATCCCGATCAGGCAAGTCATACTCCTGGTCTCTCACAGCCACTCATATCCTCCATATCGTTCTCATCTCCATCCCCCATCTCTCTCTTTCTCATCCACAACTCTACCATCATCGCAAGAACACAAAGTTAAGTCCTCCCTCTCTATCTCTCCATGCCATCATCATGAGTTGACACTGAGTGCAGCATACACCGAGTACAGCATACACCTAAGATTATCTGTCATCCCTTCATTCTCACGATTTCGAGTTGACCCCTGAATGTGGCTTCAGGTTCCGGCGTACCTCCCTTCCAATCAACCGCCACCAGCCAGTTCTCCATAACACCTCCAAAGGTAAAGTCACCTTGTAACATTCCCACGCATGCGAGTTAACTAACCGATGACTTGAGTCTCGGCGCGCCTTACATGGATCGCCAACAAGTACTCATCCAATCTCGCTCGATCATGGCCTCCACATGTATCCCCAAACTCGCTCGATAACAGCCTCCAAGTGCATCTCCAAACTTGCTCGATCACGGCCTCGAAGTGTATCTCCAGACTCGCTCAATTGCGGCCTGCAAGTTCACATGATCATGGCCTCCAAGTGCATATCTCCAAACTCGCTCGAACACCCCCTCCAAGTGTATCTCCAGACTCGCCCAATTACAGCCTGCAACTTCACTCGGTCACGGCCTCCATGCGTATCTCCAAACTCGCCTGACTAGGGCCGCCACAAGTGCATCTCCAAACTCGCTCGATCACGGCCTCAGAGAATATATCTGAATTCACTTGATCGTCATTTTCAGCCCCACCTTGAATTGCTCTCAAGCACCGCCTGCAGCCAGTACAGATATCCAGTGTGTAGATGGGTATCTATATAGATACATAGATACATAGATGAGAATACAAACTAAATACATCAGCAATATGTATTTTAGTCGCTGGAAGACTCCAGGAGTGTTTGAGAGGATGTGGAGTGTAAACTTAGAAGCGTCAATTTCAGGAGAGTATCAGACCCTAGGAGGGTATTCCGGCAGGCCGTCAGAGTAACTGGGATCGCTGACGACCGGTATAGGAGTAACTGGGATCTCTGATAATGGATTCAGAAGTACGATGGGAGTGAGTGGAATAAGTTTGGGAGCACGTCAGTGCGCCGGAGATAACTTTGGGTGCACGTGGGTGTGTCGCCAAACCAACATGGGAATCACAAACAGACCCTGAGAGATGCTTGGGTTCTTATTGATATTCATTGAGAAGACTGCAGAAGTTATCTGAAACTCTTCGGGTGTACATGAGCAATCGACATCCCTTAAATGCAAATATGATGCATGGATTATTGTTCATTATCACTTCTGAATCATACTAGCCATCATCATCTTCAACATTGTATTTCGTGCCTCGCTACATTGAGGAAACGAAACAAAAAGGCAAGAGATTCAAACATAAACCGAGGGACACCGAAACAATAACCCAATTTAGCGATCAAAAGATATCAATCACAGATGGTGTCGATGTCATCCACTCCATCTCCCATCTCGTCAGGGCCAAGGAAAGCAGGAACACACAATTCATCAACGGCGCAAAGTAGCTGGAGGCACTGGTTGTATTTGCTGATTATTCGGTCCTGGCGAGTGGATGAAATGGAATTCCAATATTGTTTGGCTCGATTTGTGATATCCAACACAGGAGTAATGAGATGTTAGCTTGCTGCAAACCTAAATGGGGGTATGAGAGGCAATATGATACATTCAGATGAAAAATGGGAACAACTAGTAGGGGAAAAGAGGAGCGCCACATGGGGAGTGTTGTGTGGAAAAGAGGAGTACCACAAAAGGTGTTAGAGAAGCGCGGAATGAAAAGGAAGAGCGTTAAGTTTAAGCTGAGGAGTGCTGAAAGAGGAGGGGCTGAGGAGTGTGGAATGAAATTGAGGAGCGCCAAAAGAGGGTGGGTTAAGGAGTGCGGAGTGAAATACTGGAGAGCCAATCCAGGCAGAGCAGAGCACCGATGGGATTGAGGAGTGCTTATCCCAGATGTGGAGCGCCGAAAAGGGGTGTGGTGAGGAGTGTGGAATGCATCATGGGAGCGCCAGTTGGAATTGAAGAGCTCCCATACCGGGCTGAGGAGCGTGGATAGGGGGGTCCAGAGTGCCGAATGGGATTGAGGAGCACTGAGAGGAGCAATTGATGGCGGAATGAAATAGAAGTAGTTGAATCTAGGCTGAGGAGCTCTGACGAGGATTGGGAAGCGCCTAATCTAGAGGAGTTGCGCCCCAGGGGGGGCGGGGCAGGATGTGATGCGGCCACTGATATGTGATTGATGGTGTAGTAGCTTCAAGAGTAAAACTGATCACAGGGGATGGGCCAGATGTACCTCGATATTCATCTTGAGAAAACATACCCGTGGCCTTCTTTCCACCGGCGTATTCAGACAGCGCACAATGAATAGCTGCAGCTGCCAGCGCTAAAGTCTGAGGAGCAACAGGTTGGAAATACTGGAATGTTGTTGGCTGGCGCCCCAAGCTATTGGCAGTGAAGACGAATTGGTGGTAAATGGGATCAAGCACTTCCATTCGCGTGAACGATGACTTCTTATCATCAACGACGTTGGAGACGTAAGCATTATCGAACAGGAGCTCCTTAACCTTGATCCGAAGCTCAGTCTCAGAGCCCACATCCAACCAGTGACGTTGGATAACAGTTCAACGTGCCCCAGCTGCCAACCATCCTCAAATGGGTCTAATCTTCAGTATCAACTATGTATATTGTTGGTGGTGGTCAATATCCGTAAGTCTGATAGAGGAGCATTGAACAGAATTCAAGACTCACAGTTTCTCGTGTTTGCGGATCTAGTTTGCGAGATGGACCACCAGGCAATTGACACACAGATGGTGTACCTAGAGGTGCACCTGCTTATGCCCACTGATAATCCTGGGCTTCAATCGCTAGTTTCCAAGCATCTTCAACCATCGAGTACTTGTCATTGGATATTATTTGCCAAGGATCCTTTGTGAATACGATTGCCTCCATGAATCTTTTCGCTTCTTCAAATGTGCTGTGTTGGTGTTGCGGAACGTTCTAATCACTACTGGCCTTGGGTTGTGGAATATTCTGGTATCCACCAGTGCCCGGGCGGATGGTGCACGGTCAGACTCAGATAATTCGTTGGGGAGGGATTACGTTTCGCGTTTGAGCAGTGGTGGTGCCATTGCCGCAGGTAGATTTCGGGAATTTGGAAGCAGAGAACGTGCAATGACAGTATCGGCACGGCTCTGTTCCTTGGGCAGTGTGTTAGGGGTTGTCTCTTAGCAGCGATAATGAGACTTGAATTATGGTACCAGATGCATACATATCTACGATATGCAAAACACCTATGCACGTGACATTCAAGTGGTCAGCAATATGCCCTTTAGCGGGAGTTCATATTGGTCGCGCAAAGTCTGGGTACTTCGTTCACACCTGGATATTTTGCGGGACATGTGTGGTAATCACACACGGCAGTTGATAGTCAAATGCGATTAAGAGAACTCTTCTCCCCTACCTGTAACGGGCTGGGACTCGGAGAAGCACGTTCCGGTCTGAGAAAATTCTCGACCTTAGGATGACGTAACTGAGGGATTAACGACGTAGGCAACACGCCTAGAGCGAGCACTCCTCATTCACTCGAGCAGACTGGATCGCAATGTAATCTTGTAGCAGGTACGAGCTTACACGTCTGTAATCTACCTTGGCATGGTATCTGTTGGTCGCCGATTAAATCTATGACGCAATTAATAACTCATCTACATGAGGGATTAAAACGCAATAAGCATCATCAACTTGGTTGGTGAATGTTGCAACTACCGACTCGTACGTTTGCGAACAATGTCTGAGTATGGAAAGGATGAGCTGATATCGCGCAATGGATGGCCTGATTGATATCAGGAGCGTAACGCTTTCAAACCACGTTGCAAGAACACAATTACCTGAGGGTGTTGTGGCAAGTTATTGTTGGGCGCTAAGAGGGCGTGGCCGAGATAACGCTATCACCGCGAAGAGAGAGCACAGGCCATAATGAGCCAGCGTTGGTCGAAGGAATTTTGGGATCAGCGAGCAAGTTAGTTTTCAGAGAACACCGAAGATGATCGTAAAATAGTATTAAGAATTCTATCTATCTATCTATCTATCTATCTATTCGTAAAAGAGATAATTCGCCAACATTTCCTCATTAATCCATTTACGAGATTATCCCCTGTATGTCTGGGCGCAGACTGACACAATCCGAGTACGCTCTGCAACAAGTTGTCGAGAATTTCGGCAATCTTGTTTTCAGTTTGCATGAGCACAATTTAACCCACATCTACCGAGTGGTTTATCGTCTTGTCAACTAGAAGGTATCGATTACCTGGTGCTGAGATATCTCAACGTCGGGTTGTTACCATTCGAGGAGTTTTCAGAGGAGTGGTTGCAAGACGGGGAAGAGTAATATCTATATACAGAGGAGACGGTCTGTGGTATAGGTTTAGATTGGGAGTTCTCATTGTTGAGGAACGAGAAGTTGAGTCTTAGGATAAGACGAGGAGAGAAAGAGATATTTGGATAGGCGGCTGTGTTTAGACCAATAAATGTTGTATTGATTATTGGGCCTAAAAACCCCCGTAACAGTATCATATTTTAATTAATCTAAGCTGTGATCTGATAGTGGATTATACGACAACAGCTTCGATTGTATGACGCCGGAGTTGTTGCATCTTTATAAGGAGCTTTATAAAACTGGAGCATATATCTATCGAACCCCTCGAGATCCCGGCCTACATCTTATTGTAATCGACAGGCCAAGGATCTGTTCAACGTATGAGTTCGGAGTGCCAGAAGTGCGAGGACAACTTTTGTTGCATCTATTTGGGCATCAGAACCAGCAGCCTACATTGCCGGAGACAGAATTGCTTCTGCATCAGCTGCCAGTCATACAATATCGAGGAAAAAAGTCCCGCGGTAATTTGCCAGAGGTGTAGCTTTTTGTCAGAGTGTTATAGTAATAAGTTCCTCGGCAAAGTCAACAGGAGGAACTCCTATATACTACAGAGACATTGTATCGATCATTGCCAGCTTGAGAACTGTCCACATAAGGACGAGGATACGGTCGAGCTAAACAGAGTACTACTACCACCGGACTATCGTCATCTAGTTCAGGATGGCAACCCCACGGAGACGGTTGACGTTCAACAGCAAAGTGCTGGCACCCAGCCGCTCAAGGGTAGAGAAACCCCGGTCCCCATTAAGACAGATCCCAGAATGGTGTCTGGGGTATCAAAGAAGAATACAAGCCGCCCGAAGGGATTACTTGCTTCTAAAAGAGCAAGGAGAACCGGAGGAAGCCCTGGAGGGACAAGGAGAAATAGAAATGTCAGATCCGACTACCGACTTAGTTCAGAAACAGTTGTCAGAACTCGTTCAACAAATTGACCATGTTATAAAGGCATGTAACGAAGAAAAATACATTTTGGAAGAAGACTTTGATACCGTCAAAAATGGAATCGTAATTATGGAAAGCCGGCTTCAAACTGAAAAAGTCAGGATAGACTCAGAACTACAGGGAGTCGGGTCCATGATGCATTTTCAGCAAGCAATGTTAGAAGAGTTGCGCTCTGGCATTCACGAGTTACAAGGACAGGATAATCAGATAGTAAGAGAGGCTACTGATTTGTTCGCAGGAATACGAGCGGAACTAGAAGCCCAGGGCAAAAGGATTACGGATAATGGCCTACAAGTTTTTGCGCAGAAGGTTTCAATACAGGCAGTCGAAAAGTCAATGACGATTCTTTCCAAAAGGATAGATGAGGTTAATGCGGTATTAGCCACTATTATGGATTCGTTAAAAACAATCCCAACAAAGAGAGAACTTCGTCAGCGTCAGGTTATGATGGACGAAACGTTAGCTCAGGTGGCTGAGGTTAATACGGGATTAACTACAGCCATCGATCAGTATAAGGTTTCAGAATCTACGCCAATGGAGTTTCGGCGATCAGTCGCTGGCCCGTCGGGAACTCAGCAGCACATGCATCCCGAATGAGCAGCTGCCTTTGCGTCCCCCTCGGTATCCAGTCTTAGGAATATGGGAAGCGAATATTCCTGGCAAGCCCAACTTAGAGGAGGAGCTGGGAGTAGTGCCGGAGCAGCAGGTGACGGAGCGGGTGAAGGAGCAGGCGGTGGAGATCCACTGTTACGGGGGTATTAAGCCACGTTTCAATAAAACACTTTTTATAACTTAAATACAGCCGCCTAACTAAACTTCTTTTTCTTTCCTCGTCTTATCCTAAGACTCAACCTCTTGTCCTTA
>Ga0307515_10008611_pt1 | contig 19862 bp, 18 predicted proteins | sample 17_EM_MG_FD_194513 | JGI IMG/M metagenome (GOLD analysis project Ga0307515, IMG submission 194513) | Populus trichocarpa ectomycorrhiza microbial communities from riparian zone in the Pacific Northwest, United States - 17_EM | ecosystem: Host-associated > Plants > Roots > Unclassified | place... | reverse complement strand
CGCCGTGCGCCGAAGTTCCTGCCGACGATCGGGACCACCCTCGCGCCCCCGGCCTCGGCAGCGCGCGCGTCCTCGATCATCAAGCCGCCCGACGCGATCTGGTAGCTCGGCCGGGCCGCGGCGCATCGACTACCATCGGGCGATGCGCCGCGCTCGCGTCCTGGCCCTGGTCGCCGCGGCCTGCGGCGACCCGTGGATCGGCACCCGCGACGAGCGCCGGAGCTCGCTGCACGAGTAGCGCCGCGCCGAGCGCACGCTGATCACGGCAGCGTTCCAAGGACGACGAGGCCGACGACCTGATCGGACACCATCGGCGCCAGCGCCAGCTTCTCGGCGCGCCGGTCGTGGGTGTAGCCCCACCAGTACATCGCCGCGCCCGCGGCGATCAGCACCGGGCCGCTGATCATGGCGGTGATCGCGATCGTGTTGGCGTGCTGCCCGGCGCGGACCTTCGCGGGGTCGTACACCGCGCCAGGTCGCGACAGCTCGCTGGCCAGCGAGCGTGCATGCAGGCCGTAGCCCGCCCCGACCGCCAGGACGACGGCGCCGCCGGCGCCGGTCGCGATGCCGGCGATCCGCAGCGTGCGCGGGGTATCCGCGCCGGCGTCGGTGCCGCCGATGTCGTGCGACGCGGTCGCGCCTGGCGCGGCGGTCGGGTTGGCGCGCGCCGCCTCGGCCTTGCGCGCGTCCTCCGCCTTGCGGACCTCGGCGAGCTTGCGCGCCTCCTCCGCCTTGCGGACCTCGGCGAGCTTGCGCGCCTCCTCCGCCTTGCGCGTCTCCTCCGCCTTGCGCGCCTCGTCCGCCTTGCGCGTCTCCTCCGCCTTGCGCGCCTCGTCCGCCTTGCGCGCCTCCTCGGCCCGGCGCATCTCGATCTCCTTGATCAGATCTCGCGCGTTCTGGGCCTGCGAACCCGTCGGGTCTTCCGACAGGTATCGCCGGTACAGCGCCAGCGCCTGATCGACGCGGCCGGCGAGCCGGTGGGCCTGCGCGATGTTGAAGATCAGCACGGGATGCGGCACCAGCTGATAGGCCTTCTGATAGAACGTGATCGCGGTGTCGTAGTCACCCGAGCTCTGCGCGGCGAGCCCCGCGTCGGTGTACTGCCTCGCCACCTGGGTCTTGCTCGGCTGTGCCGCCGCGCGGCCCGGCGCCACCGCGGTCGCGACCGCCGCGAGCACTGTCAGGCGCAGGAACATGCGAGTCATCGAGTCCTCCATCAAAACGGGTTCACGCTCTGATCGCGACTGGTCTTCGAGCGCTGCGCCGGCGGTGCGATCCGCACCAGCTTGACGTGCTCGGTGATCGGCCGGGTCGGATGGACGACGACGGCGCGCTCGACGTGCCCGGCGAGCCGGATCACGAGCCTGGCGTCGCGATCGCGGCGCGGCAGCGCGCCGTGGAACGGCGTCGTACCGAGCACCGCTCCGTCGAGGACGACCTGCGCGCCCGGCGGTGCGCTATCGACGTCGATCTCGACCGTGGCGCGCTCGAGCGGCGGCGGCGGCGATGGCGTTTCCGCCGACGGCGGATCCTCCTTCGGCGCGACGGGCGCGGGATCCGGTGCAACCGGCGACGGCGAGGCCGCCGGCGCAACCGGCGATGGCGCCGCGGACGTCGCAACCACCGGCTCGCTGGCGCGAGGGGCCGGCGCCGAGGGCGTGTCCCCGGGCGGCAGCTCGGCGTTCCGCGCGACGGTCCGGGGCTCGGTCGCGACCGGGGCGACCGCCGGCGGCGCCGAGGATGCCGCGACCACCGGCTCGCCGGCCCCGCCGCCGCGCATGATCAGCGCCACGACGGTGGCCGCGATCGCCGCCATCGCGACCGAGAACACCGCGAGCGACCAGCGCCCCCGCCGGCTCGCCCGGGGGATCAGCAGGCTCGTGCTCGCCGAGCCCGACAGCGTCGTGAGCGACGGCGACGTGGCGATCGGGACCGCGCGGCCCGGGCCGGTGGCCGCCGCGCTGCGATCGCTGGTGACCGCGTCGATCGCGCGGATCACCTCGTCGGCGTTCTGCACGCGATCGCCCGGCAGCTTGGCCAGCAGCCGCCGGACCAGCCGCTCGACGACCGGCGGGATCTCGGAGACTGCGCCCGCCATCGCGGGCACCGGCACGTGGATGTGCGCCGCGAGCACGTCGCCGGTGCCCTCACCGAGGAACGGCGGCCGGCCGCAGCACAGCTCGTAGATCACGCAGCCGAGCGCGTAGAGGTCGGCGCGGTGATCGATCGCGACGCCGCGGCACTGCTCCGGCGCCATGTAGGTCGGGGTTCCCAGGACCGCGCCGGTCCTGGTCACGCTGACCGTGTTCGACGAGTCACCCGCGAGCTTGGCGATCCCGAAATCGAGCAGCTTGATCCGCTCGCCGCCCGGCACCTCGGGATCGGGGACCAGGAACACGTTGTCGGGCTTGAGATCACGATGGACGATGCCCTTGGCGTGCGCGGCGGACAGCGCGCCGGCGATCTGCCGCGCGATCGCCAGCGCGGCGGGCCAGTGGAACCGCGTCCGCGCCGCGCGCCGCCCGAGGGTCTCGCCCTCGAGGTGCTCCATGACGATGAACGCCGCGCCGTCGTCGGTCCAGCCGAAGTCGTAGATCTCGACGATCCCGGGGTGGCGGATCGCCGTGGCCGCGCGCGCCTCGTTGAAGAACCGCATCACGACGTCCTGCTTCTGCGACAGCTCCGGCAGCAGGACCTTGATCGCCGCCGACCGGCCGAGCAACGCGTGCTGCGCGGCGTAGACCGCACCCATCCCGCCGCGACCGATCGTGCCAGTCACCCGGTACTGCCCGATCGCCACGCCGTCCATCAGAGGGGCGATGGTACCGCGGCGCGTCGATCGATGTCGTCACCGCTCGACCGGCCTCGCGGTGCCGCAATCTGCGCCATCCCGGCGCCGATCAGCATCACGCCCGCGGCTGCATCAGCGAAACGATCGCGCCGTAGGCCTCGGCCCACGCCGCTTGCAGCTCCGGCGTCCACGCCGGCCCGGCGACCTCGGCCAGCGTCGTGAGCAGCGACGCACCAACCCAGTCGTACATCTCGCGCGTCACGCCGTAGCCGACGTGCTTGGCGCCCAGCGCGCCCAGCGTGTCCACGAGCCACGGAGCATCCTCGAGGTGATCGAGCACGGCGACCAGCGCGCCGGTCAGCATCTCCTCCTGGCGCGCCATGCCGTCCTTGGGGAACAGCGGCCGCGCCTGCGGATAGCGCTCGAACAGAACCTCGTAGAACCGGGTGATGAACCTTGGATTTGCGGTCGCGACGACCTCGAAACTCTCGCGCAACAAGCCGATGTTCAGCGCCATGGTGGTACCTCTTTGGCGGAACAATCGCCGGTGTCCGGGGCGATATGCCACTGCAACGCGCGCCGATCGACGCCGCGTCGCTCGACGCTCCGCCGGCCACGGGCCGCGCAGATCAGGCTAGCCTGCCGCCATGGCCGATGATGTTCTCGCGATCCTCAACGCCCGGCGCGGTGGCTTCAACGTCGCGCTCGGGCTGGTGTTCACGCAGGCCTCGCCCGACGAGGTGTGCTGCGAGGTCCCCGTCGGACCGCACCTGGTCCAGCCCTACGGCCTGGTCCACGGCGGGGTCTACGCCTCGATCGTCGAGACCCTGGCGAGCGTCGGGGCCGCGATGTTCGCGTTGCCCAAGGGCCAGTCCACGGTCGGGCTCGAGAACACGACCTCGTTCCTGCGCGCGGTGCGCAGCGGCAAGCTGCTCGGGACCGCGCGGCCGCTGCACCGCGGCCGGGCGACCCAGGTCTGGGAGGTCGAGGTCCGCGGCGATGACGGCAAGCTGGCGGCGACCGGCCGGGTCCGCCTGTTGTGCCTGGAACCCGGGACCGCGGTGGCGGGCGAGACGGTCGAACTCAAGCCGGGTTGAGCGGATCGTCCGGACCCGAGGACGGGGCGATCTGGCGCGATGGAGCGCGTTTGCCGTCGCAACGTGCGAGAACTACTGGCGTCCGGTATCTTATCCGAACCGTCCGCCTTGACGGAGTGTCCGCTATAGCGGATACCTTGCGGATGAGGCGCCTGTACCCCGTGCTGCTCTCGCTGACCGTGGCCGCGTGCTCGAAGGACCCCGGCCCGCCAGCCACCGGCAACGAGGCCAAGAAGGCCAAGGAGGCCAAAGACGCCAAAGAGGTCAAACTCCTCAACGTGTCGTACGACCCGACGCGCGAGCTCTACACCGCGATCAACGAGGCGTTCGCGACGCAGTGGCAGGCCCGGACCGGCCAGAAGGTCACCATCGAGCAGTCGCACGGCGGCTCGGGCAAGCAGGCGCGTGCGGTGATCGACGGGCTCGAGGCCGACGTGGTCACCCTCGGCCTCGCATACGACGTCGATGCGATCGCCAAGGCCGGGCTGATCCACGCCGACTGGGGCAGCCGGCTGGCCAACCACGCCGCGCCCTACACCTCGACGATCGTGTTCCTGGTCCGCAAGGGCAACCCCAGGGGTATCAAGGACTGGGACGACCTGGTCAAGCCCGGCGTTGCGGTGATCACGCCCAACCCCAAGACCTCGGGCGGCGCGCGCTGGAACTACCTCGCCGCGTGGGGCTACGCGATCAAGCACGGCGGCAACGACGACCAGGCCCGGCAGTTCGTCACCATGCTGTACAAGAACGTGCCGGTGCTCGACTCCGGCGCGCGCGGCGCGACCACCACGTTCGTCGAGCGCGGCATCGGCGACGTGCTCCTGGCCTGGGAGAACGAGGCGCTGCTCGCGGTCCAGAAGCTCGGCAAGGACAAGGTCGAGCTCGTGGTGCCGTCGCTATCGATCCTGGCCGAGCCGCCGGTGGCCGTGGTCGATCGCAACGTCGACCAGCGCGGCACGCGCGAGGTCGCCACCGCGTACCTGGACTTCCTCTACAGCCCCGAGGGCCAGAAGATCGCGGCGCAGAACTACTATCGCCCGCGCACCGCGGACGCGGCGCCCGCCGGCGCGTTCCCGGCGATCCAGCTGTTCACCATCGACGAGGTGTTCGGCGGCTGGTCCAAGGCGCAGCCGGCGCACTTCGACGAGGGCGGCGTGTTCGACAAGATCACCGCGAAGTAGCCGTGCTGCGCCGCTCGTCCCTCCCCGGCTTCGGTCCCACGATGGGCTACACGATCGTGTACCTGTCGCTGATCGTGCTGATCCCGCTGGCGACGCTGGTGGTCAAGACCGCCGAGCTGTCGCCGGGCGAGGTCTGGGCGCTGGCGACCAGCCGGCGGGCGATGGCGTCGTACCAGGTGACGTTCGGCGCGTCGCTCATCGCCGCGCTGGTCAACATGGTGTTCGGCACGCTGGTCGCCTGGGCGCTGGTCCGCTACCGGTTCCCCGGCCGCTCGATCCTCGACGCCATCGTCGATGTCCCGTTCGCGCTGCCGACCGCGGTGTCGGGGCTCGCGCTGACCGCGGTGCTCGCGCCGACCGGCTGGATCGGCCGCTGGCTCACGGCGCTCGGGATCCAGGCGGTGTTCACGCCGCTCGGGATCACGCTCGCCCTGACCTTCATCGGCCTGCCGTTCGTGGTCCGCACCGTGCAGCCGGTGCTCGAGGAGCTCGAGCCCGAGGTCGAGGAGGCCGCGGCGGTGCTCGGCGCGACCCGGTGGCAGATCCTGCACCGCGTGATCTTCCCGGCGCTGACCCCGGCGCTGCTCACCGGGTTCGCGCTCGCGTTCGCCCGCGCGATCGGCGAGTACGGCTCGGTGGTGTTCATCTCGGGCAACAAGCAGTTCGAGACCGAGATCACGCCGCTCTTGATCATGACGCGGCTCGAGCAGTTCGACTACGCGGGCGCGACCGCGCTCGCGCTGGTCATGCTGATCGTCTCGTTCGCGATGCTCCTGACGATCAACGGGCTCGGCGCGTGGGCGCGCCGGCGCGCGGGGCACGCATGATCGAGGCCCGCGCGGTGGCCGCGCCGGCGGGCGCGCCGGCGAACGCGCCGGTGGCCGCGAACGACGAGCCGGCCTGGGTCCGGCGGATCGTCATCGCGGTCGCGATCGGGTTCGTCGGCCTGTTCGTGCTGGTGCCGCTCGCGGCGGTGTTCGGCGAGGCGTTCCGGCGCGGGATCGCCGCCTACGGCCGCGCGATCACCGATCCGGTCGCGCTGTCGGCGGTGAAGCTGACATTCCTCGCCGCCGGGATCGCGGTGCCGCTCAACGTCGTGTTCGGCGTGGCCGCGTCGTGGGCGATCGCGCGGTTCCGGTTCCCCGGCCGCTCGATCCTGATCACCCTGATCGACCTGCCGCTCGCGGTGTCGCCGGTGATCGCCGGCATGGTGTTCGTGCTGCTGTTCGGCAGGCAGGGCCTGCTCGGCCCGTGGCTGTCGGCCCACGGCATCCAGGTGATCTTCGCGCTGCCCGGCATCGTGCTCGCGACCACGTTCGTGACCTTCCCGTTCGTGGCGCGCGAGCTGATCCCGCTGATGGAGGCGCAGGGCGCCGAGGAGGAAGAGGCCGCGATCGTGCTCGGCGCGACCGGCTGGCAGACCTTCCTCCGCGTCACCCTGCCCAAGATCAAGTGGGGGCTGCTCTATGGCGTGGTGCTGTGCACGGCGCGCGCGATGGGCGAGTTCGGCGCGGTGTCGGTGGTGTCCGGCCACATCCGCGGCCGGACCAACACGCTGCCGCTCCACGTCGAGATTCTCTACAACGAGTACGAGTACCAGGCCGCGTTCGCCGTGGCCTCGCTGCTGGTCCTGCTCGCCCTCGCGAGCCTGGTGGCGCGCCGCGTGATCGCGCGCCGTGTGGAGACAACATGACGATTGAAGTCCGTGGGCTCAGCAAGCAGTTCGGCAAGTTCGCCGCGCTCGACAACGTCTCGCTCGACGTCCCGGGGGGCAGCCTGGTCGCCCTGCTCGGGCCGTCGGGATCGGGCAAGACCACGCTGCTCCGCATCCTGGCCGGCCTCGAGCGGCCCGACGCGGGGTTCGCCCGGATCGACGGCCTGGACCTCGCGTCGCAGTCGGCGCGCCAGCGCAACATCGGCCTGGTGTTTCAGCACTACGCGCTGTTCCGCCACCTCGACGTCTACGAGAACATCGCGTTCGCGCTCCGGGTCCGGAAGCGACCGCGCGCCGAGGTCGACGCCCGGGTCCGCGAGCTGCTCGCGCTGATCCAGCTCGAGAGCTTCGAGCGCCGGCTGCCGTCGCAGCTGTCCGGCGGCCAGCGCCAGCGCGTCGCGCTCGCCCGCGCGCTCGCCGCCCGGCCCCGCGTGCTCCTGCTCGACGAGCCGTTCGGCGCGCTCGACGCCCAGGTCCGCGCCGAGCTGCGCAGCTGGCTGCGCCGGCTGCACGACGAGATCCACCTGACCACGGTGTTCGTCACCCACGACCAGGACGAGGCGTTCGAGGTCGCCGATCGCGTGGTGGTGATGAACCACGGCAAGGTCGAGCAGATCGGCGCCCCCGCCGAGGTGTTCGAGCACCCGGCCAACGACTTCGTGATGCGGTTCCTGGGCCATGTAAATGTGCTCGACGCCGAGTTCGCCGACGGCCACGCCCGGATCGGCGAGGTCCGGCTCGCGGTCGCCGAGCACCGCGGCGACAGCCACGGCCGGGTCTACGTCCGGCCCCACGACGTCGAGGTCGCGCGGACCCGGGCCGACGGCGCGATCCCCGCCCGGGTCGTGCGGGTGACGCCGCTGTCCGGCGGCCTCAAGGTCGATCTGTCGGTCCCCGCGCTCGGCTCGCGGCTGCGCGCCGACCTCGACTGGGAGCGCGGCACGGCGCTCGGCCTGCGCGACGGCGACGACGTGTTCCTGTCGCTGCGCCGGGCGCGGGTGTTCGCCCAGGGCGAGGCCCCGGTCGCCGCGGTGGCCTGACGTATCGCCGGCGCACGCGATCCCGCGGTGGCGACCACCTGCGGCATCGTGCTACATGGCATGGGGTCTGCTCAACACCGGCTCTGCCGAGCCGGTCGCCCGACCACCAGGAGCTCCCCATGCAGGTCGCCCGTTTCACGACCCTCGTGCTCGCTGCAGGTCTCGCCGCCGGATGCGGCGATGGCACGCCTGCGAGTTTCCCGACCACCGACTGCGCCGCGGTGACCGGCGCTCGCTGCGTCGAGATCCGCGGCGGCGACAGCGCCGCGCTGCAGACCCAGGTCAACTCGATCGACGCGCCGACCACGATCGTGCTCGGCGCCGGCAAGTTCAAGCTGACCAACCAGCTCACGATCCGGACCAACGGCGTGCACCTGATCGGCCAGGGCATCGACACCACCACGCTCGACTTCGGCGGCGCCACCGCGCAGGGCAACGGGGTCGACGTCGTCGGCAACGACTTCCTGATCCAGGACCTCACCGTGCTCGACGCGCCCAAGGACGGCATCCGGGTCGAGGCCAGCACCGGCGTCACCTACCGCCGGATCCGCGCGACGTGGAGCAAGCCGTCGGCGACCACCAACGGCGCGTACGGGATCTACCCGGTGAAGTCGCAGAACGTCCTGGTCGAGAACAGCCGGGCCGAGAACGCGTCCGACGCCGGGCTCTACGTCGGCCAGTGCCAGCACGTGATCGTCCGCAACAACGTCGTGACCGGCAACGTCGCCGGCCTCGAGATCGAGAACACCCAGTACGCCGACGTCTACGGCAACACCGCCGAGGACAACACCGGCGGGATCGTCGTGTTCGACCTGCCCGGCAACCCGATCGTCGGCCGCGACGTCCGGCTGCACGACAACATGATCCGCAACAACAACCACGTCAACTTCGGCACCCCCGGCACCACGGTGGCGGGCATCCCCGTCGGCACCGGCACGTTCGCGATGGCGTCGCGCCGGGTCGAGATCACCGGCAACACCTACCAGAACAACAACACCACCGACATCTCGCTGATCAGCGGCCTGGTCGTGGAGATGGACATGTCGAAGTGGACGCTGCCCACCGCCGGGCTCACCGGCAAGTTCAACGACCTCGGCCTGATGCCGGGCGACGCGCAGGGCCTCACGATCATGAACTTCCGCGGCGAGAACATCCTCGTCTCCGGCAACCATCACTCCGGGTCGGGCACCAGCCCCGATCTGCACGATCCGATGCACCTCGGCCTGCTGCTGGGCTTCGGCTTCGGGACGAGCCCCGTGGCCAACGTGCTGTACGACGCGATCATGGAGGACTTCGACTCCACCGACCCGGCGCTGAACACCAACAAGAACCACATGTGCATCGGCGGCAACACCGGCGGCACGTTCGCCACCCTCGACCTCGGCAACCAGGCCACGGCGATGAAGCCGTTCTTCCGCCCCGCCGCGCCGTTCACGCCGTACGAGTGCCTGATACTCAACGGCGGCGCCGTGGCACCCGTGGTCCTGCCCTAGCGGCCATGCGCACGACGCTCGTCGCGGCGCTGCTCGCCGCCGGGTGCGGCGGTGGTGGACCTTCCCTGTCCGGGCCGGTCATGGTCGATCTCGACGCGCCGCCGCCCGCGCAGCTGTCGGCGTACCGCCTGTTCACCTGGGATCCGGTCACCGGGTTCGCGTTCAACCAGCGCGTGGTCCCCTACGACGTCAACACCGCGCTGTTCTCGGACTACGCGCTCAAGCAGCGCGCGATCTACCTGCCCGACGGCGCCGCCGCGACGTTCGATCCCGAGCAGGCGCTCGCGTTCCCGGTCGGCGCGGTGATCGTCAAGACGTTCTACTATCCCGCCGATCTCCGGCACCCCGACGACGATCTGCGGCTGATCGAGACCCGGCTGATGGTCCGCCACGCCGACGGCTGGCACCCGCTGCCGTACATCTGGGACGCCGAGCAGCGCGACGCGGTGCTGTCGCCCGCCGGCGAGGTCCGCGCGATCTCGTTCGTCGATACCGCCGGCGCGCCGCAGGTCGCGAACTACCTGATCCCCGAGCGCAACCAGTGCCAGAGCTGCCACGCCCGTCAGGACGGGCCGAACGCGCCGATCGAGCTGGTGCTGATCGGCGTCAAGGCGCGCCACCTGAACCGGACGTACGACCACGGCGACGCGATCGGTCCGCGCAACCAGCTCGATCACCTCGCCGAGCTCGGCATGCTGACCGGCGCGCCCACCTCGGCCGAGGTCCCGCCGGCCTACGACTTCCGGCCGCTCGAGGCCACCGGCCCCGCCGCGCTGCCGCCGGCCGAGCTCGAGGCCGCCGCGCGCAGCTACCTCGACATCAACTGCGCGCACTGCCACAACGCCGCCGGCGTCCAGGGCATGACCTCGCAGCTGTTCCTCGACCACGGCAACACCGACGAGTTCCACCTCGGCGTGTGCAAGCGGCCGGGCAGCGCCGGCACCGGCACCGGCGGCTTCACGTTCGACATCGTCCCCGGCGATCCCGATACATCGATCCTGTATTTCCGCACCCACACCGAAAAGCTCGGCGCGATGATGCCGCTGCTCGGCCGGTCGTTGACCCACGGACGCGGCGCCGAGCTGCTCCACGCGTGGATCGCGGCGATGCCCGCCCGCAATTGCGGCACCGCGCGGTAACGCCCGGTCGCGAGTAGAAGCATTTCACGGACCCGACGGCGCGGTCCGCGGCTTGCTACCTTCGCGGTCATGTCCGACCCCGCCGCGCCGCGGCTGACGCTGTTCGCCGAGTCGAGCTGGATGTCGCCCTGGGTGTTCCACGCCATGGTCGCGCTCGAGGAGAAGCAGCTGCCGTACAAGCTCGAGGTCGTGTCGCTGCCGATGGCGCGCGCGGCGCGGACCGAGCTGCAGCGCCGCTCGGTGATCGCCAAGCTACCGATCCTGGTCCACGGCGACACCTGGCTGTCCGAGTCACTCGCGATCTCGGAGTACCTCGCCGAGACCTTCCCGGCGCCCGATCACCCGCGGCTGTTCCCCGCCAACCTCGCCGATCGCGCACGCTCGCGCCAGATCATGTCGTTCCTGCGCACCGACCTGGCCGCCCTGCGCGAGGCCCGGCCGACGTCGTCGGTGTTCGGCCGCCCCAACCCGCGGCCGATGTCCGACAAGGCCCGCGAGGAGGCCGCCGAGCTCGAGCGCATCGCGCTCGCGGTGATCCCCGACGAGGCGGCGAACGAGGCAGCGATCGAGCGCGTCACGATGTTCGAGCACTGGTGCATCGCCGACGCCGACCTCGCGCTCGCGCTGATGCGGCTGGTCGCCAACCAGGACCCGCTCGATCGCCGCCTGGTCAACTACGCGCTCGCCCAGTTCGATCGCAAGAGCGTGCGCCGGTTCGTCTCGCACCTGCCGACCGGCCGTTGACGCGTGTAAACTCCGCGCGATGCGGATCACGCTGCTCGGCCACGCCTCGATCCTGGTCGAGATGACCAGCGCGCGCTGCCTGATGGACCCGGTGTTCCAGGACCCGTTCGAGGACACCGCGGTGGTGTCGTGCCCGCGGCGCGCGATCGATCTCGAGGCGATCCCGCCGATCGACCTGCTCGTGATCTCGCACGCTCACCTCGATCACTTCGATATCCCGTCGCTGGCGCACATCGCGCGGACGTCGCGCGGCTGCGACGTGGTGTGTCCCAAGGACCACGTCATCGTGTACGCGCTCGAGCGGCTCGGGTTCACCCGGATCCACCCCGAGGACCCGCACAAGCACTTCAAGCTGCGCGGCTACGAGCTGTTGACCACGCACTCCAACGTCACCAACGTCACCGAGATCGGGATCGTGTTCAAGGACAGCTCGGGCACGTTCTGGAACCAGGTCGACACCGTGATCTCGCCCGACACCGCCGCCGCGACGCTCAAGCAGGTCGGCTCGATCGACCTGTTGTTCGCGATGTACGCCAGCCAGAACTTCGACTTCTTCCAGAGCCGCGGCACCAGCTTCCCGCACGAGATGCACGCGATGAACCTGCGCAACGTGCTCGCGATCCGGCCGCGCCTGACCGTCCCCGGCTCGGCCGGCTTCCGGTTCGCCGGGGCCGGGATGGACTGGTGCAACGCGTTCCTGTTCCCGATGTCGCGCGAGCGCTTCGTCGCCGACCTCGGCCGGCTCGCGCCCGACCTGCCGACCCGGCTCGCCAACCCGGGCGACGTGTTCGAGATCGACGGCGGCGCGGTCGCGTTCCGCGCGGCCGCGTCGCCGATCGCCCGGACGCTCGAGGACGATACCCACCTGCTCCGGTTCGATCCGACCGCGCCGATCCCGCCGCTCCAGGATCCGAACCCGATGGGGCTCGCGCCGGCGCGGCTGCGCGCCGGGGTCGAGGACTGCCTGACCGGGTTCCTGGGCTTCGTGCGCGACGCCTGCAGCGCGGGTGACCCGGTGGTCGACGACTACCGCCAGCTCCGCGCCACGTACGCCGTGGGCGTGGTGTTCGAGGACGGCGCGGAGCGCTGGCTGCACCTGACGCTCGGACCCGGCGCGGTCGAGGTCACCCGCAGCGACGGGCGATGCGCCCCGGCGGACGCCGGCCACCGCATCGTGGCCTCGGCGCTCACCGCCTGGGCGGCGCGCGAGAAGAGCTACTTCTACCTGCGCGGGTTCTCGCGCCAGTGGAGCCTCTTGTACGCGCTGTCCGCCGATGGCTCCCGCGCCGCGGTCGAGGCGAGGCAGCCCCAGGACCTCCTGGCCTACTACCTGAGCCGCAAGGCCCAGGGCGCCGAGCTCGCGGTCAAGCAGTGGCTCGATCACCAGCTCGCGCGCTACGCGCAGCCCGCGGGCCCTGCGTAGCGCATCACTCGACGCGAAAGCGCTACCGCACCTGCTCCTCGATCATCCGGCTCATGATCCGCGCCAGCTCCGGGAGGTACTCGGGCGCGCGGTCGAGCGCCGCCGCGTCGAGCGGCGTCGCCGTCACCGCCGGGGTCAGCCGCACGATCGCGCCGACCCGGTCCTCGAGGATCCGCGCCACCGGGTGCGGCTCGCGGGTGTCGACGTGGATGATCGACGAGAACACCACCCGGCCCTCGCCGCCGCGCAGCACCGAGGTCGCGAACACGAACCGGCCGTCGCGCGACCACACCGGGCCGCTCTCATCGGTCAGCGGCAGATCGACCAGCGGCGCGATCGCGCCGGTGCCGCGCACCATCAGCCACAGCTCGGAGTCCGGCTTGCCGCCGTGGAGCTGCGGCCGCGCGAACACCAGGCGCGCGCCGTCGGGCGACACCGCCGGCGACGAGTCCGCCGGACCCGAGGTCAGCGCGTGGATCGCGCCGTCGGGGCTGCGCTCCTCGAGGTGGGTCTCGATCTCGCGGCGCTCGACGTCCGGCGTCACCGCGGCGTAGACGATCGCGCCGTCCGGGGCGACCGCGGGTGTGACCTCGTGGCCCGGGCCGTGGGTCAGCCGGATCAGCTCGCCGGGCTGCCCGGCGCGGACGGCGAGCCGCCACAGGTCGAACCCGCTGCCGTCGCGGGTCGACGCGAACACGATCGCGCCGCCGTCCGGCGTCCATGCCGGGTGCGCGTCGATCCCCGGCCCCTCGGTCAGCCGGCGCGGCGACATCGCGACGCCGAGCGGTGCGATCCACAGGCTGGTCTGATCCAGCCGGCGGTCCCGGCTCGACGAGAACACCAGCCACGCGCCGTCGGGCGACACCGCCGGGTTGGTGTCGCGGACCACGCCGGCCGCGGGCTGCATCAGCTCGAACTGCCGGTCGCCGTGCTCGTCGATTGCCACCAGCCGCGCGCCGTCCGCGCCGCGCTCGGACGCGACGATCGCGATCCGATCGCTCGGCGGCGGCGCCGGCAGGGTCCGCGCGCCGCACGCGGCGGCGGCGACTCCGGTGGCGATCCAGATGTATGGGCGCGGCGGCACCGCGCGACAGTCTACGGCTTGGGCGCCTCGGCGGCAGGCGCCTCGGCCTTGGGCGTCTCGCCCGGGGCAGCGGCAGGCGCCTCGGCCTTGGGCGTCTCGGCCGGAGCAGCCGCCGGCGCGTCCGGCTTGGGGGCGGCCGCCGGTGTGCGCCGCTTGGTCAGGTTGGACATGTTCATGTCCTTGGCGACGTCGCGCCGGTCGGGCGCGACCCCGAAGTAGATGCCGGCCGCGACGACCGTGACCACGACGGCGCCCAGGATGCTGAACACCCAGGCCAGCGAGTTCGCGCTCGCGCCGCGGCGCTCGAACGGGGCGAACGAGTGCTCCTGCTCGGCGGGCCACGACGTCACCAGTGGCCGGTTGGAGAACACCGCGCCGATCGCCATGAGCACGCCGGTGCCCAGCAGCGTGAACCCCGAGATCACCACGATGATGAGCACGAAGATCGAGGCGACAAAGTCGAGGCTGGTCGGGGTTGCAGTCATCGAGAGGCTCCGCTGCAATTATGGACGGTTTGCCGGCGTCGTGCGTTGAAACAGGACCACAATGGCCAGCACCTGGATCGGCGGTATGACACCGTGCCCTCGGGCGCGTTCCGGGTTTGTGCAATGGATCGGCGCCTGCGCAGTATGCGCAATGATCTCTTCCGGTTGCGCGCCGCGGAGCGAGGCCGACACCAGCCCACTCCCCGCGCCTCGTCCGGGCGCGCACGAGATCGCCGCAGCGCCGATCGCCGCGGCGCCGGTCGCCGCCCCGGCGGTGCCGCGCGAGGCCTGCCTGGGCGTCGCCGACAACGGCCTGTGGTCCGATCTGGACGACCGGATCCAGATCGAGCTGCCCGACGGGCTGACCGCCGACCGCGTCGCCGCGCGGATCGACGACGCGCACCGCCTGCTGGTGCTGTCGATCGACGGCGTCGCGCGCAAGGTCTATCCGCTCGGCGGCCCGGCCGCGCTCGCGCTCGGTGACCGCACGCTCGCGCTGCGGCCCGGGGATCGCGCCGAGCTCGCTCCGCTCCTGGCCGCCGCGCGCACGACCACCGGCCCCTCGGCGCACGACCGCGACCGCGACGGCATCCCCGATCCGCTCGACGTCCTGATCGGCGCGAAGAAGACCGTCGTCAACGCCGACGCTTACACGCACGAGGCCCGGGACTACATCGCGATGCCGTACCCGATGGGCGACGTGCCGCGGACCATCGGCGTGTGCACCGACGTGGTCATCCGCGCGGCGCGCAACGCCGGCCTCGATCTGCAGAAGGAGCTGCACGACGACATCCGCCGCGCCCGGGCGGCGTACCCGATGGTCAAGGGCATGGGCGATCCGAACATCGATCAGCGGCGGGTCGGTACCCTCCTGCCGTACTTCAAGCGCCGCTGGGAGACGCACACCGCCCGGCTCGATGATCCCGCCGATCCGCCGCGCCCGGGCGACGTCATCCTCATGGACACGTTCCCCGACCGGTCGGGGCCCGATCATATCGGGATCCTGTCCGATCGGTTCGACGCGCAGGGCCTGCCGCTGGTGATCAACAACTGGACGGACGGCACGGTGACCGCGGAGATGGACGTGCTGACGTTCGTGCCGGTCCTCTACCGGTTCCGCCTCCCGCAATAGGAGTGCTACCTTCGCGAGCTAGATGAGACGGGCCACGTGCGTGATCGGGGTGGCGTTGTGCGCGCTCGCGGCGCGGCCGGGCGGCGCGCTCGGCGATGACGCCGCGGCACCGTCGAGCTACCGCGCGGTGATCGACCGCGTCGACCTCGAGCCCGCGGCGATCGGCGGGCTGCGGCTGCGGGTCGCGCTGTCCGCGCTCGCCGTGCAGGGCCAGGTGCTGACGCTCAGCGACTCCAAGGCGATCAAGCTGATGGTCGGCGGCAGCAAGCTCGACGCGCCCTACGCCCGCGGCAGCTACGGCGCGACCGGCGCCGACGCCGCGATCGTGTTCGTCGTCCAGGCCAACCTCGCGTACGCCGACGTGCTGCCGACCATCGTGTCGGCGCTCGACGACGCCGTGCTGGGCAAGCTCAACGACCAGACCCAGGCCGCGATCATGGCGTACGGCGACGCGACCGACGCCGGCAAGCTCGGCTCGCTCAAGGCCGCGCGCAGCAAGCTCGGCCAGATCTCGCAGGACGGTAGCGTGGGCGAGCCGGCGCTGCTCGACACCCTGGAGCGCGCGATGCGGCTGCTCAAGAAGGCCAAGGCCAGGCCCGAGGGCGCGCTGCTCCGCAAGCTGATCGTCGTGATCGGCGACGGCCGCGATCGCGCCGGCGACCGCGAGCGGGTCACCAAGTTCGGCGTGCGCGCCGACCGCGACGGCGTCCGGATCCACACCCTGGGCTTCGCGCCCAGCAACCTCCGCCGGCCGCTGCTCACGCTCGGCGAGCTGTCCCGGCGCTCGCTCGGCACGTTCCGCTGGGTGCGCACCGCCGGGCTCGAGTCATGGAACTCGGCGTTCCAGCAGCTCCACGACGAGATCGACAAGCAGTACGTGCTGACCTACTTCCTGCCCGCCGACGCCGACATCGCCGGGCGCAAGCTCCGGATCGTCACCGTCGGCCGCACCGAGGCGACATCGAACGAGCTCAAGATCCCCGAGCCGACGTGCGGGCGCGATCCGTGCGCCGGCTACTGCGTCGACGTCACCTGCGCGATCCCGCGCGAGGTCACGCAGCGCGGCGTGTTCGGCTGGCTCGTCCTGGTGATCGGCATCGGCGTCGCGCTGGTCGTGGCGCTCGGCGCGATCGGCTTCGTGATGCAGCGCAAGCAGCGCGCCGCGATGCAGGGCGCGTTCCCCGCGGCGGGACAGGGACCACCCGGCCAGCCCGGCGTCGCCGGTCCGCTGCCGGCGGGCTTCCTCCCACCCGGCAAGCCCAAAAAGCCGAGCAAGCCGCCGAAGAACCAGCCGGTCGCCCCGCCGCCGCCCGCGGTGGGCCCCGCGCTGCTGGTGCTGAACGGCCCGCGCACCGGCCAGCGGATCCCGCTCGCCAACGGCTTCATGATCGGCAAGGCCCCGACCTCGCACCTCATGCTCGACGACGGCTACACGTCGACCCACCACGCCCAGATCGTGATCGACACGGCCGGCCACTGCCGGCTCTACGATCGTAACTCCACCAACGGCACGTTCGTCAACGGCGTCCGCGTCAACGAGGTCGCGCTCGACCACGGCATGAGCGTCCGGATCGGCTCGACCGAGCTGCGGTTCCTGGCACAATAGGGAGTCGAGCGATGATACGACCCAGCGGTAACCTGATCATCGGTGGCGAAGTCGTCAACGTGAACGCTCCGGTGGTCAACTGGACCGAGGGCCCCCGGTGGGACGCCCGGAGCGAGTACTGCATCCCCACCAAGAGCGAGCCCAGCCCGGCGTGCCTGCCGGCCGGCAAGGGCCAGTATCCGTACGGTCCGCCGCCGCTGCCGTACACCCGACGCTACGCGTGGCGGCCCGGCCTGGGCGAGAACCCCAAGCCGGCGGCGGTCAAGGCGATGGTCAAGCAGTTCGTGATCCACCACGACGGCTGCGCCTCCGCCGACATGTGCTTCAACGTGCTGCACAACGAGCGCGGCCTGTCGGTCCACTTCCTCGTCGACAACGACGGCACGATCTACCAGACCATCGACCTGGGGCTGATGGCCTATCACGCCTCGGACTGGAACACGTACTCGATCGGCGTCGAGCTGTGCAACTACGGCGAGGCGTTCCGCCGGCTCGACTACTACGACAGCGGCCGCGCCGGCCCCAAGCGCGACGTCACGCTCTGCAAGATCAACGGCAACACGATGAAGGCGTTCGATTACACGCCTGCCCAGATCGACTCGTTCAGCCGGCTGTGCCGCGAGCTGCTCCGCCTGCTCCCCAACCTGCCCGCCGAGTATCCGCAGTCGAGCCCCGGCGAGGCGAGCTGGGAGACGATGAAGGACGCGACGATCAAGCGCGAGACCTACGCCGGCTACGTCGGCCACTACCACATCAACACCCAGAAGTGGGATCCGGGCCCGTTCGACTTCAAGCGGTTCTGCACCAAGCTGCGCGGCTCGCTGTGCTTCCCGGTGTTCCCGAAGCTGGACCTCAAGATCAGCGACGAGCGGGAGAAGCCGGTCCTGCCCGAGCAGAGCGACGATCTGCGGCAGGCCGCCAAGGCGCTGTACGCGCGCAACGAGGAGCGCGCCGACGGTGGGTACTTCCCGATCGGGCCGTGGGGCGAGACCGCGCTGTGGCACGGCGGGATCCACATCGTCGGCAAGCGCGACAGCGGCGTGTTCGCGCCCTACCCCGGCAGGCTGGTCGCCGCCCGGATGACCCGAGACACGACGATCGGCTCGGTCAACTTCGTGCTGCTCCGCCACGAGATGGCGCTGGGCGACAAGAAGGTCCAGTTCTACTCGCTCTACATGCACCTGGCCGACGAGACCCGGCGCGACAAGCCGGCGGAGTGGGCGACCAAGGACAGCTGGAAGAAGGCGCAGCCCGGCCAGGTCGCGCTGCTCGACGAGCCGATCGAGGCCGGCGCGCTGATCGGCCACATCGGCACCGTCGGGCCCGGCGAGCTGTCGCGGTCGCAGGTCCACGTCGAGTTCTTCTCCGAGCAGTTCATCGACGACCCGCAGTGGACGCTGGTCGACGGCACCGCCGGCGGACGGTTCTGCGAGGCGCCCGAGGTCCTCGGCAGCATCGACGAGAACCACGACGGCATGGTGGCGAAAGCCGAGCTCGCCCAGTTCTTCGCGAGCGGCGGCGGCGACGCCATGCGCCGGCTGGTCACGCTCCACGTCTCGGAGTGGACGTTCGAGCCCAGCTGGGGCGACGCGCTGCGCGTCCCCAAGGACTTCAAGACCATGAAGCCGGCCGAGATCGACGCGATGGTCGCCGAGCAGATCACGCCCGGCCTGTGGTGGGACGCGCGGGTCGCCAAGCACTGCCGGCTGCCCAAGGACGGCGTGGTCCACCACTATCACCCGATCACGTTCATCACCTGGTTCAAGAACGCGCTGATCGTCTCGGCCGCCGAGGCCGCCAAGAACGGCCACAAGGTCGACGCCAAGGACGTCCGCGAGATCCCGCACTCGATCACCGACGACTTCGGCGACAAGGCCGGCACGTCGATGCGCTCGGCCGGCGACATCACCGATGACGTCTGCAACAAGAACCTCACGCTCGAGCAGATGGTGCAGGGCTTCGACGCGCCGGAGTGCAGCCCGTGACCGCGCCCCGGTCGAGCGCTGCCCCCAAGGCGAACCCTCGCCGCAAGGAGATTGCGATCCCTGCTTCGCGGCGGACCGGAATCGATCAGTCCGGCTCGGGTTCGTGGCGGCCACCGACCCGGCGCGCGTTCGTCTCCATGCTCGCCGCCGTGGCCGCCGCGCTCGCGTTCAAGGACCGCGCGGGCCTGCTCGGCCCATCCGAGGACGATGTCGATCGTCCCCGCAGCCCCTGGACCGGCACGACGCGCTGGATCGGTCACTGCTGAGCCGGCCCGCGCGGCGCGCGACCGGCCGAAACTCCAAGCGCGGCGCGCCCTGAGGTATGTTGCGCGCATGACGGCTCGCCGCCTGATCTCCGTGTTGAGCGTTGGCCTGGGCGCCGGGCTCGCCGCCTCCGCCACCGTCGCCGCGCAGCCCAAGCCCGCCGCGAAGAAGCCCGCGCCCAAGGCTGCGCCCAAGGCGGCGCCCAAGGCTGGAAAGAAGGTGCCGCTCGCGCCCGCGAAGGACGCCGGCGCTGCGCCCGGTCCGGCCGCCGGCGCGACCACGCCCGCCGCGCCGGCCGCGCCCGCCGAGGGCTCCGCGGTCCAGATGACCGAGGATCCGCCGCCGTCCGACACCACCGGCACCGCCGAGAACCCCGACGCGCCGCGATCGATCATGGACTCCGAGGTCCCTGCCGTCGCCGCGGCGGCGCCGCCGCGGGTGATCACCGGCTATCCGGTCGAGGAGGTGATGCGGCCGATCACCCTGCCCGAGAACATGTCCGAGGTCTCGATCGCGCCGCACGCCGTGGTCTCGCCGCTCGCCGGCTCGACCGCGCTCCGCGCGCGCTACGGCGTCACCCCGAAGGTCCAGATCGGCCTGACCTACCTGCTCGGCGCGATCTTCGACGATCCGTCCACCAACGAGTCCAGGCAGGGCTTCCACCCCGGCAAGGCCGTCGGCCTC
>Ga0307515_10008610_pt1 | contig 19863 bp, 4 predicted proteins | sample 17_EM_MG_FD_194513 | JGI IMG/M metagenome (GOLD analysis project Ga0307515, IMG submission 194513) | Populus trichocarpa ectomycorrhiza microbial communities from riparian zone in the Pacific Northwest, United States - 17_EM | ecosystem: Host-associated > Plants > Roots > Unclassified | place... | reverse complement strand
CATCAGGACGTTTAGGACGTTCAGGACGATCAGGAAAATCAAAATCCTGCCAGGAGCCTGTCAGGAGCCTGTCAGGACGATTAGGACCTCCAGGAAAATCAAAATCCTGTCAGGAGGCCTCCAGGATCTTAGCACCCCAACAAAATGCTAATGTAGGCCGCCTCTTTAGCATTAATATTCTTATAATAGGGGATTAAGAACGGGCGCTTGCTAAAGCGGTCAACTAGGATTATAACCATATTATATCCGTCGCGGTCCGTAGGTAACTTGTAAAAGTCTATAAAGATATACTGCTAGGGGCGTTCTAGTATTAGGAGTGGCTTTAATAGCTCTAGGGTCTTGTCTCGTGGAATTATAGACCTACGGCAGTTGTTGCAGTTCTATATATAGCGGTTAATATCCATAACTATTCCGGGGTAGTAGTAGCGGTCGCTGATAATTCTACGGGTTTTATTTTTTCTAGGGTAGGCCGTAGAGACCTAAGTATATGCTTCGGCGATAAGCCAAGTCCGTAAATTCTGTTCCTCTGCTACTACTAGCCGTTCCTAGTGCTTAAGCAGTCCGTTTTCGAGGGACTATAAGCTAGTAGCATCCTTTACCTTTTTACGGTACTCCTGTAGAGAAGGGGCCGTACGGTTTGCCTATAGTAGTTTATTAATAAGGTTAAGTTCTATAGAGTTAATGGGATATATCTTAGTGTTTAAAGGGTCTATATTTAGTTCTGCCTATATTTAGGGGTTGAGGTGCTCTGGTTATAGTAGTGTCTAGGTCTATAATAAGATCTTTATAGCTATTTAGTTATCTAGGTCCTATCCACGCCTTATAAGGGCGTTTGTATAATTTATAGCGCCTGGCCGGTATCTAATTAGGAAGTTAAACTGGGATAGGATGTCCACCTAGCGTGCCTGCTAGGCTGTAAGGGCCTTTGTTGTTATAAAATATTCTAAGGCCTTATAATTGGAGACTACCTAAATAGGCTTAGGGGTCTCTTTTAGCTATACACACTAGTGCTAAAGGCTAGAAATATTAGCCAGCATCTCTTTATTATGGATATAGTAATTTAGCTCCGCATCTATTATAGTCTTTAAATAGTATGCGATAGGGTACTATTCTCTATTTAGCTGTTTCTGGGAATAGACGGCAGCTATTATACTATTTAAAGCATCTGTTTCTAATATTAAGGGCCGTTCTAGGTGGAAATAGGCCAGTAGCGGAGCAGAGACTAGCCGCTTTTTAAGTTTATTAAAGGCCTTTTTGCATACATTATTAAAATAAAAAGGTTGGTTCTTTCTAGTAAGGCGGTTAAGGGGCTGAGTAATCCTGCTATAGTTTTTAATAAAGCGTTAGTAGAAGTTATAGAAACCTAAAAAGAACTATACCCCCTTTACAGTCCTTAGGGGTTCCCATTAATTAATTACGGCCGTTTTTTCTAGGTCTGTCTTAATTCCGTCTATACTAATAATAAACCCTAGGTACTTAGTGCGCTTAACACTAAATTCTAACTTCCTAATATTGGCCTGGAGACTGGCTTCGCGGAGCAGTTATAGGACTTTACGGGCGTGCTCCTTATATTCTAGTTTATTCTTAGAGTAAATTATAATATTATCTAGGTAGGCTGTGTAGAAGTTATTAAGGTAGTTAAAGAGTACGTTATTTATATACCGTTGGTATATAGCTAGTCCGTTAGTTAGTCCAAAAGGTAGTACTTTATATTTGTATAATCTGTAGCAGGTCCAAAATATAGTAAAACCCTTAGATTTAGGATCTATTCTAATCCGGTAAAAGGCCTAGCGGATATTAAGCTTTATAAATATCTTAGCCTTACTTATACGGGCTAGTGTTTCTTTAAGTAAGGGCAGCGGATATTGGTCTTTATAGGTTATATAATTTAGTTTATAGTAGTTAAATAGAAACGGAGTCCACTATTAGGTTTTTTTGTAAAGAGAATAGGTAAGGTAAAGGGGACTTAGCTAGGCTTAATAAAGCCCTTATTAAGGTTGTTAATAAGATACTACTTAGTGGCCTCTAGCTTATTGGTAGATTGCTAGTGGAGGGGGCTATAGCTAAGGGTGTTTTCTTTATCTGGCTTAATCTTAATCTTGTAGTTGTACGGTTAGTAAGGCGGGAGTATATCGGATACTACCTTAGAGAATACGTCCTTGAATTCCCGGTATTGGCGGAGTAGTTTCTATTCTACTAGCTCCTCGTCTATAAGCCCACTTTCCCTACTAAGCTAGTTACGGGCTAGGGCCTCCTTATCTTTAATTATCTAGTCAATTTCGTATAAGCTAGTCGTAAAGGCAACAGTATTGGGCCGTTTTAAGTTCTTGTAGAACCGTATAGCGCCAATACAGCAGATATCAACCAGTAGGAGGTTCGTAGGTTTCTTTACGGATATTTTATAAACCGTATTTTGCGGTTAAGGGCTTGCGGCCCTCCTTAGCTCCTATTCTATCTTCCATAAGTTATCTTTCCGGTCTATTTATTTAGTACGGCGTCCGATATTCCTCACTATTCTTTAGGGCTGTATAGGGCCTAGTTTTTCTAGCTTATTACTAGCTTCCTAGGTCCCTAGTGTTGGCAGCACAATATTAGTAGTTTAGGAGCGTTATAGTATACAGATCTGTTGCGGATTAAGCTATATATCTTTCTCGAATACCTGGTCCCTATATATAGCATCGGCCTAATAAACGGTGTCTATCTATGGCCGTATAAGGTTTTCCATTATAATGCTGATTTCCTTTACAAAAGACGGTGTTAGGGGTAGGGTTTCGGGCTAGATAAGCCGTCTACTCCGTACTATAAGCTGTAAGCCTAAATAGGCTAGCTATTTTCTTTTTAAGATTATATCGTGGCTTCCCAAGTCCGTAATAAGAAATGGGACGTTATACTATCTTTGTCTATTAACGCGGAGGTGCATCCGCAAGATAGTTATAATAGGTAGCCCTATCCGTCCGTTATACCCGCAAATAGGAATTAGTTTAGGCAGTTCTTTAAGGGGTATATTTAAAAAGTTAGCCAGCTTTATAGTATACTAGGTATCTATTAAAGCAAAGGCATTTGCTCTAAAGTTAGCTAAAACAGAGGTTAAAACTTAATATCTATTACGGAATAAAGTATAAGGGATAGTACAGCTTCTTCCACTAACTAGCCGACCCAAATTAATATATAATATGTCAATCCCTTTTAACCCTAGAGAGGAGTCTTTCTCTAGGGTTCCTCTTTTTCTAACTCTATACTATCCTCCTAGATTAATAGAACCTTGCCCGCTTTTGCGTTTATTAGGCAATCCTTTGTAATATAGCCCTTCTAGCCACAAGAGAAGCAAGCTCCCTAATCGCTAAGGGCCTATATACGGGGGTTGCTATACGTTAGCCAAGCATTCACTAGACCTATAGCAGGACTAGCTGCATAGCTAGCTACTAAATTAGCGGCGGGCTATACGGCCAGTGCTATAGGGGTTGCAGATCTTACTAGTGCGCTGCGGCCCGTCCTTATAGTACTTATATTCTGGTTAGTAGAGCTTCTAGTCTTATACCACTTAGTATATGCCTTAATTTAATAGAGGCCCTAATTAATAGCTAGGCATTAGTCCGTAAGTTCCTTTAGCGTCTATACGGTAGTATAAACTGGCAGTACAGCGCGCTATAGGTCTAGGGTAAGCTTGTTAAAGAGGTCTAATATTAGATCTTCCTAGGGAATTCGAGCCTATCCAGCTAGGTATAGAAAGCGGGTCTAGAAGGTTAAAAAGGTCTCTATTATTTTTATATTTAGGCTTTTATAATCAAGCCGGGCGTTTTATACTTTAAAGGGGTCCTTATAAATAGAAGATAGGTAGTTAATTATCTCTTCTTCTAAGAGGAAGGGGTCTGCTAAGTCCTAGGCATATTACAGACGTAGGTATATCTATACGTTACCGCCAGTACGGCCGAAAACGTATCCCATTTTAGCTCGGGCATTAGGAAAGTGGTCTATATTAACTTTAAGCTTGTCCTGCAATTAAAGCTTCTAGTTATTAAATATAGGGTTGGTTTTATTAGTAAGTAATAGGGGGTCTGCGACCTTCACGGATCGCGACAATACTAATACTATACATTAGGCTAGGGCCTTAAGGACTATAGCGAGTCTCTAGGTATCCGATAACCCATTGCTAGGTATAGGGGTGTCTTTAGTTTTAAGCAGCTCTTAGAGCTGTTTAATTTTAGCATTAGCTGCTACAAGCTCTTCCTAGGGGGTTAAGACGGCGACTATTTCACCATTAAAGGTATTTGCGGGTCTTATAGCGGCTTTACCAGCTGCTATGTTTCTTAGCATAGTGGTAGGGGTATTAGGTAATTTCCGGTTGTTTATTTATTTTCTAGGGGTTCTGGTCCTTGCGTGTCCTATTCTTAGGTTTCGCGTTCTATTTATATTCCTTTAGTTCTGTCCTTGTCCTTAAGGTCCTATTCTGTGTCCTTGTCCTTTTTATAGTCTATAGATATTTTTTAAGTTCCTTTTTAGGAAGAAAGAGTAGTAACGAGCTTTAAATAATGTTAGCAACTTAGTCAATCAAGGCACGAGCACGGCAAGAGGGTCGCGCAAGCCTATACGATTAGATTGTCTATAAACGAGGATTCAAAGCTAGAGAAAGGAAAAGAGAAGAAGGGCAGCGCCGCTCGAGGTTTTATACGATCGTCTGGTCACGTAACTGCGATTATCCGCCACAATCCACTGCCACAATCCACCGTTTTCCACCAGCGCCGTAACACAGTAGCAACAACCTTAAGGTCAGGAGGAGATACCAGTATAATAGATACTAAGTCACAGCTAGTCACAGTAGGTCAGTTATAGGAAATAGTTAATTAATTAATAGATAACAATTAAATACTTAAAGACGGAATTAATGGAATTAGCGCAGCTAAGGTTAAGTTACCATCTATTAAGCGATTCTTAGGAGAAAAGTTAAAGCTTAAAGGGTTCCTTATGTAAATGCACTTTAAGGTTATATAAGAAGGAGCTAAGCTAGTAATACTAGTAGATTAAGTAGTATATATAGGACTGTTCTTAATAGGAAGGGCACTTAAGTAGTCTAAACCTTACCTTACTAAGATATAGGCAAGCGGAATAACAACTACTAATTAAGAAGTACGGTATATGTTTACTAGCTAGGCGGGATTTTTAGAAAGGTTAATATAAATGTTTAGAGATCCTAAGGCTATAACTATAGCGGAATAAAAACTTTAGAACTTAGTATAACGCACTTTAGCAATTAAGTACATAATATAGGCTAAGTAGAATGACAAGGCGCTTATAGTATAGTATAAATAAGGACTTAAGGCTAAAGTCTAAGACGTAATTATCCTAATAGAAGATGCGGAAACTTTAAGAGATTTAATAGATTAATTAATAAAGATTAATAATAGGATTTATTAAAGGGAACAAGCTAAAAAAGGGCAAGATAAAGTTCTATAGTTATATAAGGCGTAGAGCACGCAACGGTAGACATAGAGTTATAAACTATAAAATAGCGGACTAGAGCTAATAGACCTAAGTAGTACTAAAGAATCTAAGAGATAAATAAAGAAACTATAGAAACCTAGAGGTTAAGGATTAAGTAATTATAAAACTAAGGAGTAGAGGCCAAACTAGGGATCTTAGTAGTAGAAGACGTTTAGGCAGACTCTATAGCAAGAAGATTGGTTTAAAAACGGAGCTTGCATAAATTGCGGAAAATAGGGTTACTATACTAGGGACTATAGAGGTAGTTAGAACGGTTACGTAGTAAGAGAAACTAAGTAAGAAGGACTAGGACTAGTAATAAAGAGGCTACGTAGTATAATAGAATATTCGGTTAAGTATTTTGTGTTTTATTATTATAACGTATACCGAATTTATAAGGACGCTAAGTACGGCGCAAGCTATTAGCTATAGGAGCTAGAGTTAAGAGAACTTAAAGGAATTAAAAAGTTAGATAATAAATAAGATCAACTCTATAAGCTAGATTAAGATATTATAGTAATATATAAATAAAAATTAGCAACAATAATAATGGAGTTAGAGTATTTATTAATTAATAGTAATAAGGACGAAAAAGGAACTAACTAGGGGTATCTAAACCTTAATGACGCAATAGAAGTAGAAACCAAAACCTCTACCAAATAAGAATTAGTAACGGGTATTATAATACCATTAGATATAATATCCATCGCTTTATAAAATAGAAGGAGTAATATCTAAAAGCGATTAAGTAAGCAGACAACTGCTAGTGCTAACTTACCACTTATAAAAGGCAAAAAGCTACAGGCTTAAGATTCTTAAGAAGAGATAAAAGATACTTAAGATTCTTAAGACGAGATAAGATATACCTAAGAACTCACTACAGAAGATAACTAATAGGAAAAGGCAGTAGCTTAGTTTAAAAACAAATAAATAAGTACAGGACGAAGATTCCTAGGAAACTAAGATTTTAAAGAACAAATAAGGTCTGTAGTAATTCTAGGTAAATACAGTATTTAGCTTAAAGGTTAAAAAGTTAACACAATAATTAAAAAGTTTAATAACGTTAAAAGTCCGTTTATAAGACGTAACAGAATAGAAAGTATAAAGGAGTTTAGGCAAAGAATTCTTATATAGTAAGAACAGAAGTTAGACTAGAGGTTATATAACCGACTACCGGACCTTATATATTACCCTGTTTTACCTACGTCAGCACTACCCTTATATATCTCGGATACGTTTCAAATGACTTATGGGCTCTGGAGTTAGGGGTCTACTTTCATGTATTTATATCACTTGATTTCCATAGATTTACAATTAAGTCGCTTATTTAATTCCCATACACTACAAAGCTTACAGTTATAAGCCCGGCCTGCCTACCGTACTATATCTGATCTGTACGTTCAGCGCTTACTAAGCAATCAATCTGCTACCTTATTTAAGAAGTCACTACTTCTTCCACCTTTGCAGGTGTTTCGAGCTTCTTCCAGGTACCGCTTTTGTACTCATAATTACCTTTATTTACCAAATGAACGGACGATTAAACATCGATTAAGTCGAACATCGAACACATCGAACATCAATTACATCGAACATCGATCGAACCGAACCTGACCGTACGACCTACGACCGTACGAACCCTAACCTCCTTCAACCCAGATATACAACCATTCGATAGAGTCGACCTATCCACCACAGCGTAACGACCTCATATGGCGTCCAAGTGAGAGCCTAGCCAGCGCGATAGCCAGAGCACAGAGCCAGAGCGAGATACCAGAGCATAGAGCTAGAGCGAGATGCCAGAGCACGGAGCCAGAGCAGAAGCTAGCTTGGATATACTAATAGTAAGAAACAAGGATATTGGGTAGACACAAGGAAGGCACTACCGATGGCAGCTAGTAGAGGACCGTCGCCAAAACCAGACAACCGTTTAAACGACCAGCTAGCGAACACTAGAGCCTTAATATAGGCCTGTTACCAAATCAAATTAAGGCCTCCTGGGGAGGCACCAACACTATAATTAGTCGCAGCCATTACGCTATAGACGCCTTCCGTTATAACTAGTCGCAGCCATCACGCTGTAGACGCCCTTCCGAAACGCTAGCCTATATTGGCACCAGCCTTATCGGCATTAGTTGCGACGATCACAACGTCACTAAATTTGACGTCTTAACGTCACTAGAGTTACTAAGTGACTACCTTAAGATCTACCTTGATTACAGATTAAATAACTACCTTAAGTTCTACCGCGACTATAGCTTAGGTAACTACCTTAAATATAGCTTAAATAACTACCTTAAACACAGATTAAATATCTACCTTAACTATAGATTAAAAGGATCTACTATAAGCACGGATTAATTAACTACCTTAAATATAGATTAAATTACTATACCTCTTTGAATATAGTCTCCTAAGAGGCTAGAGAGGACACCTTTTTAAATATAGTCTCCTAAGAGGCTACGGAGAACATCTCTTTAAATATAGCTCTATGTCCAGAGATATAAAGCTAGGGAGTACAGTTTCTGCCTTCATTTTTCTTTCTATAGCTTTGACTACACCGTTAAATCTAGGGGGGTATGTAACCGACTACCGGACCTTGCATATTACCCTGTTTCACCTGTGTTAGCACTACCCTTATATATCTCGGATATGTTTTAAATAACTTATGGGCTCCGGAGTTAGGGGTCTACTTTTATGTATTTATATTACTTGATTTCCATAGATTTATAATTAAGTCGCTTATTTAATTCCCACACACTGCAAAGCTTACAGGTTAACTATATTATAACGTACTAGAGATAGAACACCTATATAAAAAGTTACTAATAGGCCAAAGTTAGGGATACTAAGGGCCAGATAGCTAAACGAACTAAAAAAAGAGGAGGATCTAGGAATCCTAACTAGGTTTATAAAACAATATACTAAAGGTTATAACAAAGTAGCAATAAAAAGATACTTTTTTATGGATAAGTTATATATACTTATAGAGCTATACCGCAAGTAGTATAGGTAAAGAGGAAACAATAAGTAGGAAGATTTCTGCATATAGCTATATAAGAAAGCTATACCGGATTAAGCTATATTGGAAAGACAAATAAGTTATATTAAAGGAGCATTAATTATAATATTAAAGAATCTAAAGGAATAGGCTATAGACTAGAGAAAAATAGTATAAGTATTAGTACTAGTAAACGAAACGGTAGTACTTAGACTAATAAAGTATAGGTTTAAACTTAAGAGTAAAGATAAGCTAAGAGTTAACCTAAGATACCTAGCATATTATACGTTAGCGTAGATCGTATGTGTAGATAATACGTGCAATATGCATAGAGCACTAAAAGATAAATATTAGAAGTACCTAATAAGGATATATTAGGCACTAGACGAAAAAAGGTATAGAGATACTAAGTATATACATAGATAGCACCTAGTAGAAGTTTAGGAGTTAGGAGACTTAATACTTTAACTAGGAAAATTCCTTATAGAAGAATGCTTAGATAGATAATAGTGGTAGAATTATCCTAAAAATACGTATCTATGGCATATTAAAGAAAAGAAGCGAACTAAGTATTAGCTTAAGTTAGACCAAGTATAAATAGGATCTAGTAGCTAGCAGTTAAGAAAAGAAGAGGCCTATAGAACTAGAGGGAACTAGTAATAGAGCCTTAAACCCTTAAAGGAATTTAAAAACGATACCTAAATTTATAAGTTAAATAGTAAGATTAACAGTTTAAAGTATTAATAGATAGTGGAGTAATAAGGAACCATATATTACTAATAATAGTAGAAAGGATAGGGTTACTATATAGATAAAAGGAACACCTATATCCACTTATAACAATTTTAGGAGATTAGATACCCTATAAAGGAGGTATTATTAATCTTAAAACAGGACCTATTTAGTTAACTATTAAAGGGAGATAAGTTAAGATATCTTTTAACATCCTACCTTTAGGACAGGAAGAGGCGATACTAGAAATACCTTAGTTATAGGAATATAATCTAAAAATAGATTGGGTTATAGGTTAGGTTAATATTAGAAATACTTAATAATATAAAATATAATAATAAACTAAGTTAGTATAGTACTAAGTTAAAGCGATATATAAAGAGACTAAGTAAAGCTTAAGTTATGTACCAAAAAGATACTATAAGTATGGTAAAAAGTTATAGTTACTAGAAAGTAAGAAGCTATTAGAGTATATTATAAGGTAAAGATATAGATAGGGAGCTTAATAATGGAATAATAGGGTATATTGTATAGATAGACAAATCCTTAAGGAAAAAGGAGGAGTCTATGTGCGAGGTAGGAAGAGTTTTCCCTAGGCACGTATAGGGCACGTGCCTTACAGGCGAGTTACCCCTAAGTTGCCCTAGGGTCGCCCATACCTTGCGGCTATATAACTATCTACTTAGGTTTCACCTGATAATGCCCCCCCCTTTAAAAGGATTGTCCCCGATCCTTTATATGCTTAAGCCTTAATAAAACCCTATAAAAAACCTTAATAAGGAAAAAAAAAACTAGAGGGGAAAGAGCGTTTTAATTTTACGTATAGAGGGACAGGTGGTATATATGCGCGGCGCGAAGATGTTAAGGAACTTTGACCAACGGTTAAAGTTATCTAATTAGTTAGATTTGCCTTACTAAGACTCCCCCGTATTTAACCGAGCTAGTAGTAATTTTATATGCCTGGTATAGAAAATCCTAATTAGTCTATTTAATAGGTAGAGCCCGTAGAGCTTAATACCGTTACCTAAATTTAGTAGACTAGAAATATTCCAAAGCTTTACTTATATAGGTAGGTCGCTAGTACCTCGCAAGTAGGTTATAGGTTATTCGCATATAGCCAGATTTATAAACGGTAAGGTTATATGCCTATTAAATCCGCCGCTGACCCTACTTTAGCCTTACGCTATACCGGCGTAGCGCTGTATATACTTCGCGGGTAGGTTATAGGTTACTTATATACAGCCAGATTTATAAACGGTAAGGCTATATACCTATTAAATCCGCCGCTAACCTATGCTTTAGCCTTACGCGTTATCTGCATAGTATATACGTGGAATAGTGTATAAGTTATTAGTATAGGTTACTGCTAGCGGGTTACCAGTAGGTTTTAAACCCTAGTTAAGTGGACCTATTCTCTAATATAATAATCTGCTAAGCTGGTATAGAGTGACGGACTAGGTATATAAAGGGTGCTTTCTAAATTAAGCTTTGTTGTTGGTATACGCCATAACTTTGTCTATGAGTTGCCGGCATAGCCAGGTTACATTAGAGTGTAACTTATATAGGATATTAATAAATTACGCTTTACCCCGTATATATACCGCAGTTCTTACTATAAGCGTTAACTTGTTCTTTAATCCCTTAAAATATCCTCTACTCCGCTTTTATACAGGTTGTATTTTAGTAGCGGCGCTTACTTTTCGCCTGCGCTTTAGCTGCGAGGCTAAGGTGTTCTGCTTACGGTACTTATCTAGCAGTTATTAACAATTCTTAAGTTCTATCTCGTATTTCCATTTATTATACTTATTTGGCCATCCTAGCTATTTAATAAGGTACTGCGGTTATCTAGCATAATTTTAGTAGGCGATAATTACTTCTACTTCCTAGCTACCTTTCTTAAGCTCTTTTACTACTGGGGGTTAAAACCTAGAGCGTAACTTATAAAGCTTTAGTAAGGAAATATAAAAGACCGGGTAAAGCTATACTATAGTAGGTAAAAGCTCTAGCTTATATGCTTACTACCCTACGCGCTTTAGGATCTAGAACGGTTTTATAAACTTACTATTAAGCTTCTTATAGAGACGTTTTATATAGATATTCTTGGAAGAGAGCAGGACTTGTTTACTAACGGTAAAATGCTTAGCTAGATGGTAATGATTATAGTATTTTACCTAAAGCTATTAGGCGTGTATTATTAACGCTGCCGCTGCCTTATATATAAGGCATAGGCGCTGTAGATACGTCTCTATAAGTTTAATATTTGTTAACTTAGACTCCTCCCTATCTTGCTAGGCGTCTTAAACGCTGTCCAGGACTCCGTCTAGGACGTTTAGCAGCTAGCTATAGGCGAGCTTAATAGGGGAACACTTTGTTATAGCATAAACCTTAGAGTTATAGGCGAAGGCTGCTTTATTAAGTAAGGAGGCCTAATTAAACTGTTCCTAGTTTGTAAATATACGTAGGTATACCTTAAGCTCCTAGTTCTGGCGTTCTGTTTAACTATCTATCTATAAATAGAATGTGGTGCTAAGCTTATATTAAACGCGTAGATGGTAGCATATAGTACTCTAGTATTCGCTTATAAACACGCTACCCCTATTAGAGATAATATTATCTAGAGGCCCTATTTACGCAAAGACTCTAAATAAGAGTTCTATAAGTTATGTAGCATTAATTATCTTACGCACTGGATAGTAGCGTACTAGCTTTATAAAATGGTCTATAAGGATAAGGATGGAGTTGTACTCTACGCTATTAGGAGTCTTAGACTTAGGGAGATCCATAATAAAGTTAAGTAAATAATATTGCTAGGCTCGGGTAGGGACCTAGAAAGGCTGCAGCTCGCTATAGGGTTTATAACGGCGCGATTTATAGCGTTAGCAGGCATTATAATTATCTAGGTATTTGCGAAGATCTTTAGTAAGGCCAATTTAAGCGTACTCCGCGCGATTACCTCGCAGGTACGGTTAAATCTATAGTAGCTATCTATAGGATTGTTATAATTCCGCTTAAGGATCTCCTATTATAGTAGTATATAATTTGGCACCTAGACCTTATTATTTTACCTTAGAAGTCCTTAATTGTTAAAGGTATAGTCCTTATTACCGGTAGAAACCCGTCTTTAGGTTAACTAATTATATATAGAGCGTATAAAGGCGTCCCTTTCTTATACTCCACAAATAAAATTAACTAGTGACTTGGGGGGGTGTTCCATAAACGCCATTTCGGCTAAGGCAGCTACTACTACCTCTTACCGTGGCACGAGACTCTACGTAAAGTCGGTACTAGTAAGGTAACATATAATACGTAGGTAACTCGCCGGGTTATTATAGGGGACCATTGCCTAGGCCAAGGGATCTTCCCTAAGGTTAAACGCTATTAGGCCAGTTAAAGAGGTCTTAAAGAGAATAGTAGGACACCCTAATCCGCCGGCGCCATATTCGCAAGGGTCGCTTATATACTATATGTATGCTACTCGCTAGTTTGGTATAGTAGCACTAGGGCCGCCTATAAGGCCTATAACCCGCAACTTTTGCTGCAATATAGGCAGCATAGCATTAAGGACTATCCTCTTGCTGCTATCTTTAAAGCCTTTAGCATAATCTAGGCGCTGGGATAGTATATTAGCGGGATTTGCTTTATCTAGCTTATATTTAATCTTAAAATTAAACTTAGCCAGTTTCTTAGCGTATTGGGCCTAGCAAGCAGATAAGCTCTTTATGGTTATAAAGTACCTAAGATTATTGTAATCGTAGAGTACGCGCGTCACATATATAATATGCTTAAGGTAGTAGCGCTACGTCTTAAAGTATTGCACTATAGCAAGTAGTTCCTTATTATGCGTATTATACTATACTTCTGGGCTAGTAAGCTTCTGACTATGGGCACGTTCGATAACTTTTTTTGGCCAGTTGGACTCCACCAGTTAGGTGCTCTAAAAAAGCCACCTAGGTCCATCTGGGCCCACTTGGTCGCGAACGGGCTACCGATATCGATGTCCACCTAGTAGATGCTGTCCGTTCGACGCCCCAGGTGGATTTTAGGTAGATTGACCGTCTTGGCAGCTGAAAAGGAGGTTCCACCTAGCCAGGTGGAGGCGTTCGCGCCAACCGCGATTGCACTCCCAAATCTAGTATAGTAGCAAGTTTTGTCAGCAATTTAAGCCATCTAGGCAGTCCACCTAGGCGAATTCCATCTGGACCTACTGTTTTAAAGGGGGGGTCTAAATAGGACACTAACACGACCTAATCAATTCTGCCCTTCTTTATAATATTTTTAACCCATTCTCCCCATTATGTAATCTAATTCAACGTCAACTATAAAGCCTTATATATTGGCCACAGTATCTATAGGCGTTCTGGCGATGATATCGATGCTTTATGTGCTTATTAAGTGTGTAAAGAACCTTTTAGTATTAAATAGCAGGCGCTAGTAGCTTATTAATCCGTTTCGCGGTAAGGTAAAAACGATAGAGCTATTATATAGTCCTCCGTAGGCGCTTAAAACGGTAACACGCCTTAATTAATAAATGTTTAAATTACTTTTTAATCGGCTTATTAACGACTACAAACTTTATATACAGGAAGGTGTGTTAGCGGAGCAGAAGCTAATAATGTTTATAGCTAGATACGGAGGTGGGTTAACTAGAAAGTTCATAGCGTAGAAGTTTTAGCACTTAATATCTACAGTAAGCCTGTTAGTAAGTAATATTTAATAAATAAGACGCTATAACTAATCTCTATTAGCGCCTTCTATAAGGTTCTTAATGCTCTGTATAAGCTGCATAAGGATATTATTAAGCTGCCACCTAATTAAACGCCTGAATGGGTAGAATCCGACAATAAAATATGGCCCTTTTTTATAGATTATATCGGCGCGCTTGACGGCTTGTATATACCAATATCAGTTCCTAAAGCTTAGTAACCAGCATAGCGTAATAGGAAAGGCTAGATCTTACAGAATATATTTATGGCGTGCGATTTTGATATAAACTTTATATCAATTATACCTAGATAGGAAGGCTCTGCACACAACGGCCGCGTATTTGCTTTTGCGAAGGATAGTGGCTTTTATACACCTCTAGGTCGCTATTATTTAGCAGACGCTAGCTATACTGCGGATAATCCTATAGTGCTTATTCCATATTAAAAGGTGCGATATTATCTAAAGGAATAGGCAAAGGTAAATAAGAGGCTAAAGAATAAGAAAGAGCTGTTTAACTTACGCTACGCTTTCTTAAGGAATGTAATTAAACAAGCATTTGGCGTCTTAAAGGCTCGCTTTTCTATACTTAATAAGGGCCGTAAGGGCTATAGCTTAAAGACCTAGGTTAAGATTATATGGGCGTTAACGGCGATTTATAACTTTATAAATATAAACGGCTAGGACCCAAATGAGGAGGACTCTGGCTACATAAGTAAGGAGGATTCGGATACTGACGAATTCGTAATTCTATATGGAATAGATAAGCGGGAAATAAGCTAGCGACGGAAGGATATAGTGGAGGTAATATAGAAGCAGTATTAAGAGATTCTAGATGCAAGAGGCGTTGATATTTAATAAATAGAGGTGGAAGTTTTTAAAAGTAGCAAGCGGTAGAAATAATTGGTCTGTAGACGGAGCATTTAGAGCAGTTAAATAACGTGCAACACCACTAATAAAAAAGTCGTAATAGATGATTTAATTATAGCTTAATTATATCGCTAGCTATCTTATCTAATTAAGCCAATTTCCTTACTCCTACTACTTTGTTAATTAACACCGGCTACTTTATATATAGGCTTTGGCCTTATATAGTGGTTGTATAAATTAATATATTTAGAATATAACCCTTATATTTAATTTATATTTATAAGCGCACCTAAATATTTATTTATTTATAATCTATAAATATATTTATAAGATTGCTTACTAAGATTTATATACGTATATATAGGTATTCCGGCGTATTTTCTAGCCTATACCCTCTAACTTTCCGCCCATACCTACTACGCCACCCTTCTTGGCATATTTAAAGCTTATGAATATATTTATTTATAAGGACTTTAAAATATTCAAATCATTTAATGAATGTATTTATGAATATATTTATAATTCCTTATAAATATATTCATTTATGCGACCACTGGCCTTATATCAACTATTAGTTAATCTACGTACCCATTCTAAGCGTCGCCAATAAGAGAATTAAAGATATAGGTTCTACTTTCTACTTTAAACGCTTTTAGAACAAGCTGCTAATTAGCGGCAGTAAGGTGCCTAAAGTCCTTAATAAAGCTATATACAGCCCTCTCTATTAGCGAGCTTTGTAATGCTAACAGTTTTATCTCTAAAGTACTAAAAGCTGCCGTTGCTTCACTAATACTCTCGCTTAAAGCCTCCGACCTATTTAACGTCCTTAATAAACGGCTTCGATTAGCAGCTTTAGCTGCATTCTTTGTCGACCGCTATACTATATTAAGGTCCTTTGCTTTCTAGGTGTTTTAAAACCTTTTTTCTGCCGCTAGTAATAGCGACTGGCCCACCGGAGAGGACGCTACACTAAGTACTAATAAGGAACGCAAGGGCGTTAAAGGCCTAGATAAGGGAGTAGATAAGGGAGTAGGTAAGGAAGTAAGTAAGAGAGTAACACTCTAGCCTTCTATTAGTATACCAGATGGACTCCATTTAATTATTTAGAGTGGAGTATTTAAATGCTTAGTAACCTTATTTTCCTTCTTGTACTCTGCGTCTGTATTAGATAAGCTAATATTATCGTCTTCTATATTGTTCCAAGCTGAATTCTTATCAAGCGCGTTATTAATCGACGCAGCGTAATCGCCGCTGGCCATCTTGCCCTTAAGAAGCTCCTTCAGCTGCTTAAAATAAGGTAGGTGCTTCTTCCTAAAAGGCCTTCTTTTAACATGCTAATTAAAATAGCCATCTATTACTCTAGGCTTATTAGTATATAGAAGACTAGTAACCTTATACCTCCCTTAGCCAGAATACGCCTTTATATAAGACTCCTATTTACGCCAGTATATCTTCTAGTAGTTATACTTATTAGTTAGCTAATCTACAGTAAGAACCTAGCCTAATTTTAAGCTGATAAAGCTAATAGCGTTAGCATAGTCAGTAGCTTTAAAGGTAGCCCCATTTATTTCCTTGCCTTGGGTTATTAATAACCTTAGGAAGTCCAAGAAGGCCTTATTTAAAGCTAAAAGCCATAAAAATTAAGCCTGCTTATTAATAACTTCGCCCTCCTATATGGTCTTCTTCCTCTAAGTCCTTTTAGTAGCCGGCTTACCAGTGTCCTAATTCTTATCCTGCTTATTAGCCGTAAGAATTGTTGCCACTGTAACCCTCCTTGGCCGCTTCCTTAAAGACTTTATCGCAGATGTTAATATAGGCGCTTATGTAGGTTTGGTAGAGGTGGCTGCTTTAAAGGACGTTATACTGGGTGTAGTATTCGGGGGAAAGGTGCTGGCAGAGGTATAGGTAGAGGCAGTGACGTTGGCAGTGTCGGCAGGGCCGCTCTCTATAGGTGTACCGTCGTCGGCCATTAAAAGTAGTAGGTAGATAAATTGGTTGATATTAATAAGGCTCTAACTGATCGTTTTACATAGGGCCTTTTTAACGTCCTAGGCGGATTATATAACTACAGCCTCCTTACCGCTCTTTCTATCTGGCGACGCTCCTTTTTGACGAATCGCCTACTAAATGAACGCCTTCTACTAGGTGGAAAGCACCCCTACTTTAGCATCTAGAAGAGGCGCTTACACCCTACAGATTGCGCCTAGGTGGGCCCTAAAAGTATCGACCTGGCTGCGCCCATCTGGTGGAGTCAAACCGGCCAAAAAAAGTTATCGAACGTGCCCTATAATAAGCAATTAGGTGCTAGTAGAGTTAATCTTTCTACCTAAAAGGCTGCAGAAGTATACCGCTATAGGCATAATTAGAAGCGTCAGTAATTACTATTAGGGGTAGATTAGGGTCAAAGTGGCGAAGTAGAGGAGCCTATATAAACGCAGCGCATAGCTTGCAAAACGCCTACTAAGCGTTATCGGGCCAGGACTAAGGTTAATACTATTTAGTAGGCCCTTTCTTGCACTTCTACTTCTTCTTCTCCCTATTTAACATCGGGTCGCGATGTGCCTGTGCAAGATATACATATAGGGGGTATATAGTATCCGAGTAGTTCCAAATAAATCGCCTATAGAAGTTGGCGAAGCTAAGGAAGACCTAGATATCCCTATAGGACTTAGGCTTAGGCTATTCCTTAATAGCTTTTACGCGGGCAGGATCCATTACAATACTATTAGGTATAACAATAAAGCCCAAAAACTCAACGTTCTTAATATAAAAGATACATTTTAATAGTTTGGCGTATAGGCCCCAAGCGCAAAGCTATCGCAGTACCTACTTAACGTGCTTAACGTGCTTATCCTCGTTATTTAAGTAGATAAAAATGTTATCTAGGTAAACTACGCAGATAGTATCCACTAGGGTCCCTAGAGCTTTTTAAATATAGCTCTAGAAAGTTATAGGGGCGTTAGTAAAACTAAAGGGCATTACTAGGTACTTAAAGTAACCATAGTATATCTTAAATGCGGTTTTCCATTCGTCTCCCTTTTTAATGCAAATCTTATGGTACGCATCACGAAGATCTAGCTTTATGAATATCTTCGCATAGCCAAGCCTATTGAAAAGTTCGCTAACTAGCGGTAGGGGGTACTAGTTCTTAATCGTGATCTTATTTAGGCGTCTATAGTTAATATATAGCCGTATTATACCTTCTACTTTCGGTACAAAGAGGATAGGCGCTCTAGTAGGCGACTTACTAGGCCTAATCCAGCCCTTCTTAAGAGTACTCTCTAGGTACTCCCATAAGATCTGCAACTCTTTTTATAAGAGGTTATAGATGGGCATCTACGGTGGCGTCTTGCCTTCTTCTAAGTTAATTACAGTTAGTTACGAAATATCGTGAACTCGGGCCGAAGTAAGTCCGCGCATTATTAAAACAATACACCCCCAATATCCCTACTAATATGGCTCTATATTTTATAAATAAAGGCCTATTTTATAGCTCTATTCTAGGGCTATAAAATAAGCCCTTATCTGTATAATTTAGGGCAATTTTAGTAGAGTTATAGAGGGTGCTTGTTTTTGGGGGTAACGTGCTTTACCACTAACCGGCGAACACTAGTCACTATTATTTTAGTAAGCGACTCAGCCAGCAAGGGCAAACTAAAGGCGCACTTACTAATACTAAAGTATTACTAGTCTCTGTCCTAAAAAACGCCACTTTTTTTTAACCAATTAGCCATCTACTAACCTTAAGTTTGCCCTGCCGTCTAAGGGCCTTTGGTGCGGAATTCTATGGCGCTTAACTTCAATTTTCGCAATTTTGTATAAGAGACACTTCCTCCTGTATATTTAACTCCCTAATAATACCTTTTTAACCTAATAAGCTGACGAGTTGAATTAGACCAGTCTCCTCCACAATTAATTACTTTTTTATAATAGGAATACTACTTTCTTACAAGTTACGCGCTTCTAGTATTTTAGTAGACACCGACGCGTCCTTATCTCCACTCTCTAATATTAACTCCATTTCCCCCTTAACACCGTCCTCTATATCTCCATCGCCTTAAAGGCAAGCAACTATACCCCTTACCAGTCACCAAAGGCGAATTTGGAAACGGCGGAGCCCTCTTTCCTAGCGCCAAAAGCTGCGGGCGACACAAATACTATAGTAGCAGAACAACTTTAATATTAAGCAATTCCTTAAGGCATAGGTTATAGAGGGTATTAATAGTAGATTAGGTGGCATCTATATTAGTTAGCAGCTCTTATTATTACGTTCTACTTTAGAATAAGTAAAGGTTTATACAACCCTTTAATTAACTAGTTATATATTAGTAGGGGACATTTCCTTAATAAAACTTACCTAAGAACTTAATGCACTGCTTAGGCAGCTATATTTTAACAAGTTTAACCACTCTACCTCTATAGAGAAGGTTGACTTCTCTTAAGTATTAGAAAAAATTAACTTAACTACTCCTATATAGACTACTCTACTTAAAAAGCTTATAAGCAATTAATGCCAGGGCTAGAGTAGTTATAAAGGGTTAGGCAATTCCAAGATAGTCCAGCAGCAGTTATATTTAATTACTTCTATTATCTATAGAAGTGGTGCGCGGTCTACTACCAATTTCTTTATAAAAATATTAGGAATCTACCTACTTAGGAGCGGTATTAAGCGTCAAGTTATTAAGGTATTAGCTAGGCTAGGTCTCTGTAATAGTTATAAATATATTAATTAACACCTTATAAATATTGCTAATAATGTAAAGGTTTAACCCCCTAGTCTATATTTTATATAGCTAACTAATAAAAAGAATAAGCTACTAAGCCTTATAGTTAATCCTTAAGCGCTACTAGTCTACGATAACTTTAATTTTAAGGACGACGTTAAAGATTAAGTGCTTAGGTCTTCCGGAATAAAAATGCGTAATATAACCACTGCGCTTTTTATCCTTTGCCCTAAGATTCTAACTACTGGCCTTAAGTAGTTAATGTTTAACCTATTATAACCGCTTCTTTTTAACGATATTATCTTATCTCTAGGTCTTTAACGGGACTATATCTTACAGCAGTTATTAATATACTTTATT
>Ga0307515_10008609_pt1 | contig 19863 bp, 23 predicted proteins | sample 17_EM_MG_FD_194513 | JGI IMG/M metagenome (GOLD analysis project Ga0307515, IMG submission 194513) | Populus trichocarpa ectomycorrhiza microbial communities from riparian zone in the Pacific Northwest, United States - 17_EM | ecosystem: Host-associated > Plants > Roots > Unclassified | place... | reverse complement strand
TATTACTGAAATAGGATTGCACGTCAATCGATGTCGAGAAGGGGCCTATATTTCTGCATACAAGGTGGAAGTTGCCCCGTTCTCTCCTGGCATGGATGACTGAGAGGAGAGCATGGGTAAATGCCCCTCTTGAAACATTCCGGGCAACGTAGACGTCCCTTGGGCGGACGCGGAGGGACCGGGCAAGTACTCGTCAACCTGGCCACCCTGGAAGAGCTGCTCGTCGGTACTTGCGGGCTGAAGCGAGTGGACTGGGTCGCTGTGAGGAGTGCTGGGAGTACTGAATAATTCATCTGATCCCATCGTAGGCCTGCGAGGTGTTTTTTCGCTGGCGCGCACCTGGTAACAGGGTCAGAGGTCAGAAACTTGAGTTTGCACGGGAACTATTACTCAGCTATATATGTAACCTCAAGTTAAGCTAGCCAGACTCATTCCTCACATGCTTAGTCATATGTCCAGAGTCGGGCAACTTAAGCGCAGCACGTGGCTAAGGGCAGAGCCCCGGCCCCCGCAGAGCCTCGACATTCGAAATCTTCTCGATCGAGTAGTGGTCCTGTATGCCGGTTTAGTAATAGTATTACACTATCTACACTATCCATTTTCATCTACTTATTTTAGCTAGCTGAAATAGAGGTCGATAGTTATGATGACTCCAGTCGGGTCAAATGAATGTTAACGAAGAGAATTCGCAGAGTAATCGTCTGATGTACGTTGTCCTATTATGACGCACTCTTCTTCCTTCCCCCCAACCGCCATGACACCTTGAAACGTCGCAAATCGGTCTATTGATCTCCTGGACCCCAAAAACGCTTTACAGAGCAGTGATAGTACAATGCAATTCTCTTCATAACATGGGAGCTGGAGCAACCCTTCCCCTCTCAAATCAAGTGAATTGAATGGATTTGGGGTCTCGAATGTCCAATCTCTTTCAGTTGAGGTGGCGATGGTAGTCTCAAAATACAACGCAATAGATACGTGGCATTCAGGTAGGGGAGTGGGGGGCGAGCGAAGATTGCATTTATCTAGGTATCGCCCATGCGTGGACGGAAAGAGCAACCGCGACAGAGACTGAGGCACATATAGTGGATTTTCGGTTAGCCGAGAAGGGGATGCGGTAAGTCTCCTTCCATATTGGCTGGGCAGCAAGCTCGGCGCGGTAGTCGCGCATCTGCTCGACGGTGTACCTATACATACGGCCGGTCTACAATACATGTTTGAAAGAGCCGTCAGTACACCACCCCAATTGAACAGGACTCTGAACAGGAGAAAAAGGAATTGGCTCACATCTAAATCGATCTGGTGCGCCCACTGAGGGGTGGCCCTCTTCCATGCGTATCCGATGATGTAGGACAACAAGAAAACGGGGAGAGCTAGGTACGACTGGAAAAAGGCGGTCGCGACATCGCTCGGGTTGGACGGCGTGCCGTTCATGGGCGAAATGGCGATACAGAGCTGTGCGACGAGCACCAAATGACGAGGATCAACCCTCCCAGGAGCCCCAGACGCCAAACATGGCGCAGAAGGGGAGGTCCTCTCCCCATGCTTTTCGGAAAAGGATGTGGCAGAGGCAGATGCCCCAGCTGAAGAGTGTCGAGAGACCGCTAATCGCTAGAAGCCAATTGAAGACGAGGGGCCCGCTCGCAGTGAGGTTGATGTATGCGAAAGGCCCCAAAGGAGCATGAAGACGAGCGCCCAGAGCGGTCGGCCTGATTTGTCGACGTAGGCGAATATCGACGGCGCATAACCGGTTTCGGCAAGGGACACGAGCATGCGGGAGCCACGGTATACGGGGGGAGAAACCGATGGAGAGGACGGAGGTCTGGTGGAATGAGTTAGGCTATGATGATTCGATTGTTGTATTTTATTAAGCGGCATTCTCCGGCCCAGTCTGGAATCTGGGTGGTGGATGGGGGTAGGTCTCCTGAGAGCTTAGAAGATGCTGACACTCGATTACCGACATTCTAGGAAGGTGCCCCTGCTCAACCGCCTACGACCCTTGGAATATCCAGCTGATCACCAAAAACCTTCCCTTACGGGAGAATGTTTCCAAACACCAAGCATTTCCCAGAACGGATTCCAGACAACCAGGAATACCACGGCGATCCCCTTTCTTTCGAGATCAACCCATCGTCAATCATAAGGTAGGGATTTCTTTTCAAATACGACTCGCGGCATCCATGGGTGCTCCGATTGATATGTGTTGGATATCGAGAGTTTTCGGTAAGACTCCCATGAATACGAAGAGGATTTGTAGGCCTTCATTCCTGTCCCTTTCACATTCGGAAGTACGCGGGAATCTTATGAACGTGGCTCGGTGACTCGGAGGTGGTCCAAGGATATCATAATGTTGAGTGTGAAAGATGGGCACGAAGACTCACCAAAGAAGGGAAAACTCGCTGTCAGGATTCCTCATGTGGGCACTTGACACTACCCGGGTTACAACTTTGAAGGTGGTTTGATTGCATACGGGGCGTACGGTAACTGGGAATTAGCACGGCTTGCGCGCACAAAGAAAGCAGAGGGTGTCGTATACATTCTCATAGCTAGGAACCTTATGCATCGATCATATCTTTACACCTAGTGCCTGGTGAACCACATGAAAAGTCTATCACTTTGCGTGCCTGCAACTTCAGGCTGTTGGCTGGACCGCTGGCTGGACCGCTGGCTGGACCGCTTGCTGGGCCGCTGGAACGTCCGGGAGGCCCTTCCTCTTTCGGTGTCGTTGCCAGTCTGCACTCGTCCGATATATTTCATTGCTACGGAAATGCGACTCAGTCCCCAAGAGCGGAAACACAACGAAATATGCTCACCACCCGCAATCGCAACTGTACGCCATTTCGAGGTGGTCCTTCGCCATGTGGTGGAGAGCCCCTTCAGGATCCTTGAAGTCTAGCTGGGAACCCTCCGGGCAGAGTTTGCAGTATATTATCTCCTTGTCTCGATGATCCCTGTCCCGACGAAGGAGGCCGTGGTACTTCAGGGTGCCCGGTGAGACCTGGAATTGGGCGACTTCTTGTGGTGTCATCTCTGTTGTCAAAGGGGCGAGCGAAATCTTCCCGTTGGGAAAGATCCCTCTCATCAAGAAGTCGATCGCGTCAGGTTCAGCTTCAGCCTCACGGAGCTTGCTGGAGACACTGCTGATAGAGGCATCATAGGGTGTATCGGGGAGAATTTGAGGGCCACTGTGCTTCTTCCTCCGCCGGTTTCTATCCAGGAGCAATTGGTTCATAACCATGATCGCTGGCTCTTTCGAACCGGACGCAACTTGACCGCCTCCGCTTCCACTGGGTCCACCTCCACCACCCCCCTCACCCCCCTCACCCCCCTCTTCACCGCCAGTGAATGATTCAGCAGCCATGTTTTCTGGGTCACCTTGGTCGGAGGCATCGTCTCCGAAATCTGATTGGCTGTACCCCGATTCGGTATCGTCGTTCGAATCGAGATTGTTAAACTGTTCTCCTAACGCCATCTGCTCGTCAATATCATTTTCCGCCGGCCACATTTCAGTGTCCAACCCGGCAGCAACCTCAGCGTCGAGGTCAATGGTCGAACTGAATCCTTCTGGCTGCAGGTCCGAAGGAGTTCGACCCAGTTTATCCGTCACGGTTTCAGATGCACCCCCTCGCCGCAAAATCCGCACGCTGTCCGGGTCTCCCTTCATACAGGCGCAGTGAAGCGCAGTGAGACCATTGATATCCGAAATAGTGAGATCGATGCCCCACTCGACGAGGTTCCGGAGGAGGGAGGGGTAGCCGTAGAAGATCGATAGATGGGCGAGCGTCTGGCTATAATCGTTGGTCGTCGACAAGATCTCATGAAAGTTATTTCGTGTTTGAAGGCAGCTAAGAATGTCCACCAGGGCTGTTTCGATTGGATCGTCTCGCGGTCCGGCGCCGTTACTCCCTCCTTGCAGACCACGATTTCCCTGGTTTCCGTGGAGGGCGTTTAGGAGTGTCTGCAGTGCCGGGAAGAGCTCCGGATATCCCTGTGAATGGATACGTAGAAGTATCGGAATTCTTGAATTAAATGAGTATGGGACGTTGAGCGCATTTCAAGAAACTCACAATTGATCATGATCTGCTACATAGTGGAATTTGGCGAGGCTAGTTCCATACCCCGGCGCATTTGTCTGTGGATGCCTCGATAGTGTAACATCGACAACGCCTGGTGTGGTTGCGGAAGGCAGGTGACAGGCAAGAAGGTAGGGGTTGCTGAATGTCTGGGACAGTAGATTAGAAAGAGCCTCACAAAAGCAATTAACGAGCTCACTGTTGGCACTACAGCGGTCCCAAATCTCGCGAACAGTGGGAAGAGGGCTGGGAAATCCATCCCTTTGAGCCAGATTGTCGCGCCACCCGTGATAGATCCGGATTCAGGATTCACTTCCGTAAGGGTGGGAGCGGTTTCTCCCTCTGTCGTCGGCGGGGCAATGGGCTGGTTAGGGGGCTTGGTGGCATCAAGTCGAGCAGAAGTCGAGTTTGCGTTCTGAGGGGGTACCAGGGGCGGTGGCAATTGTGGCAAACTGGCTGTGCTACCTTCACAAGGTTGAACGACTTCAGGGGTGTCTTGGTGGTCGATATCCGGTACCGGATGATGGATCTGCTCATTTCCTAGGGGGTGTATTTGTGCGGTGACATTGGGACCACCCATTCGACGTCGAACAACACGCTCTCCAGGAGTTGGAAGGTCCCCTTCTTGTTCAACCTGCGCTCTCTTCCTCTTTCCCTGGGCTGCTGGGACCTTGGGCACGACATTAAAAGAGAATGGAAGTCGGCATTCAGCCACGACTTGTTTCTGGCTTTCGTCTTCAGAGAGGACAACGTCCAGACTACGAAATCGTTAGTCTGGGGATAGTGGTACGATAAGACTCACAGGTATTCCGTATCACCTAACCGATGGTCCTTCGGATAGCAGCAAAAAACGAAGTCAACACGCATATTCCCGTCCTTTGCGTCCTTTGGTTCAATCATGTCGCTTTCAGTCTTGAAATCGATCAAGCCAGGAATGCCCCTCCGCTTTCCCTCTCGCTTCTGACAATTCGTACACACATGCTCATAGAGTCTCTTGGTGGTAGCACCGTACAGGCGGATGCGAAGCTCGAGCAGGGTCTTACCGGTCGTATCGGCACAATTCCTCACGGAACCAGTTGCAGGTACCTTGATTCCAGTGCACCCTGCGGGAGGTCCCCTTGGAAGGCGCTGCAGATTTATATCGAGTGCGAGCTGGTTATCACGACGGAGAGTAATAACGTTCTCCCCGTCTCGGGGACGCGGCTTGGCCAATGTAAGCCAATCGGGTATACTGGCACACCATTGAGAGAAGGACTGGACAGAAGTAGATGGTAAACGCACCCGACATTCGGCTCGTCCTGGCCCGGGTTGTGTCCATTTGGGATGAGTGCAGGAACAATGACAGTTGGGTCCGCAAGGGGAGTATTCGTGGGAGCGGTGCTCCTCATTTGAAAAGCTGGATCATTTGTGACCCCGTTATGGACGCTGGGTTCAGGTACCGAATGAAAGGGGATTCCCATAGTGTCCCTGTTTGTCTGTAGCCCATTCTGGGAAGTTGTTAGCCCTTGGAAATATTCTGCCGTGAGGGGAAATGGTTGATCAGCTCGAGATGGGATACCGAGCGAGTTTACAAAGCTCATAGGCGGTTGGGCAGGGGCACCATTCCTAGAATGCCGGTAAGTAAGCTCGGTAAGGTACAATTTTTCAGGAGGCTTACCTTCCATCCACTACCTGGATTCCAGGTGCGGGAAAGTTACTTTGGCCGTTTCCGGCAGTACTTGGGGACTGAATCTCCTGCATTGGATGCGCTAAGGCGTCCATGTTCGTGTATCCCGCGGGACTGAATAATGGGGATGCTTCGAAGTTGTTTTGTGATAGGTCACCGATTGAAAAATGGCCACCAGTACCCCATTGGTGTTGCTGTGTGACCGAATGCGAAGGAATCGAAGGGTTCAATCCACGATTCATGGAAGGAGCTGGCATCGGGCCACCTTGAAAATTAAAATCCTGCGCTGGATAGGCCGTATTGACCTCAGGCGGCCAGGTTAAACCAGGAAACATATTAAACCCTCCAGGTTGTAGTCCAGATGGTCTGGCGTTTCCAGAATGTCCGAGATTTGAGTCGACAACATTTGAGGGGAGATCGCTAGCTTGCTGATAGCCTGGTCTAGTCTGATTAAAGTCTGGAGTGGACCTCAGTGAGATACAGTGGCGTGGAACAGCGGGCCAGTGTGTACCTTGTGCAGAGTTGGCCGCGTACGGCACTGACATTGCGAGTTACGCGCGAGAAGAGCAGAGAGGGACGTGGTGGAGCAGAGTAAGGTGACCTAAGGTTCTGAGGTGGTAGAAGCTCAAATTGAGGGAGCGCGTCTGGTTGTGAGTTTATGAGCTGTCACGAGTCGGGCAGTGGCAGTGGGCACCAGAACCATGCAGCACCCGGGCTGGCAGGTAGTACGAGAAGGAGCTCTCTGAAGGTTACCATACGCGTCAGTTGTTGTTGAAGTCCTGTGTTTGTACCGCCGCTTGGCGACTGACTGCGCGGCGCAAGTGGCGGCCACATAGCGACTACTATATTCGGGAGTGCACAAATGTGAATTGAGGTGAGCCTAATGTTTGTCTGGTGATAGGAGGTACGCGGCATCGACACAAAGGGGTAGTGTGATACAAGGAATAAAATAACAGCTCAGAAAATAGGTGAATGTATACTGCGGGTATATGGTGATGGGAAGGAGTCAGAGCCGATCACCATGCAATCATGAGTGAAGTGAATTACGGCTTGTGCCATTGCCTTAATTAAGAGGAGATAGAGATCGAGAAACGACGCTTGAATTGGAAAAGATACAAGGTCGGATGGAGAACAGTCCCCCATAGAGCATCGTTTTATACATAATGAACCCGAACTCTAAAGAAGACGAGAGAAGACGTTGAATCATCCACAGACCGCGCGCACGCGGGGAATGATATCATCGGGGGCATATAAAGAAGACCAGAATGTTGCATAGTACATGTCCGAAACGTAAGGAGCAATAATCATGTAATATTATGTATTTCAAAGTGCACGATAAGCGAGCCACGAGAGGAAATTGCAAAGACTTTTGCAGAGACTCGGTCTGCAAACCTGCGTATGATCGGAGCTCGTTCGCGATGGAATAATCGAACCAAAACAATTACCACTAATATTCCGCGCGGAGGTTATATGTGTGGTGATTGACCAAACGGACCAAACCAAAGTAGGGCGACGCCACACTCAATAATTAATAGCTAATAAGCGCGAACATACCCCCAGAGGATAGCCAAAGCGCGGCGAGAGCAATTTTTGGGTAGATAGATGGCTACAAGGAACCAGCGGACGACTTATACGGGCTGTAAAGCGCGTAAAAAATGAATAAGGGGTAGAGTGACAACTGTAGCGCTCACATTCTCTGCCTGCTGTTTAACCCACTTGTGCGTGATCGGACGGCCAGGATCGGGAAGAACCGTGAGGGTCTTCCTACCTCTGGACACGTAATAAATACCAGTAATGTACATTCTCACATGGCACAGGCTTGTGGTTGTGTCTGGAAATCAGGCGGGGATCGACAGATGAATGTGGAGGAATAATGGGGAATGATACGCCAAACAAATCAAATTGTGATGATGCGTCATTCAATAAACGATAGCTAACACCTGTTCCTGCGTTTTGATCTGTCAAGGTTTGATATTTATTATACTGCATGATATCCGTGTAACTATTTTACCTTACGACCCGTGACTGACTTCGATTTGTACGGTATCGGCCCGGGGTTCTCGGGTATATATAAAAGGTCTCGACCCCTGTGTTTTGCTGTATTTTGTGTGCTTTTTGCGGTGGGCTCCAATAAAGATGGGTATTGTTGTTGTATTACCTGCGTGTCGCGAGGTGATGCTCGATCTCGCTTTCACGGTGCACCTGCCCCTCTCGCTCCTAATACGCCTGAGCTTATGCTATGCACAATATCTCCTTTCTGTTCATGCAGTGCCATCTCCTTTTCCAGACATCACTACACGATTTGACAACCGGCATCTATAATGAAGAGTTCTATATTGGATCCCAATCAAATCTATAGCTAGGACCCCGCGCTCAACGGCCAGGTAAAAACTGTGGAGCAGCATGAGCGACAGGCATATTGGGTAGAACAGTGTAAAAGCCAGAAGTGAAGGAATCAGAAGGGATACCATGGGCACACTGGGGGTGGGGCACAGATGGAAGGCCTCCTTGGGTGGCGACCCACTCCGAATGTTGCGGCTTGCATTGAGGATAACCTTTTTTCGTATGTGGCCGGACCTGGAAGGGGTTTTCCACTTGCTTTTTGGCGACAACATTGCCAACATGATCGCGCAAACAGTATGTTAGGCTGCCGCATGCCCATTAACGACCCCCGCTTGAAACAAAGTGGGCAAATGGGCACTCACATCAGGGATTCAGAGGAGCAGCGCCATTCCTGATTCTCGGACCTAGGCCACTTCCTGCGAGACTTGATTTTAAACGTCACATTCCCGCTGAGGGTTCCGCTGGACTTGTCTAGTTTGAATCCTCGGTTGCGCTTCAAAGGTACTGGATCTAGATGGAACCTGGTGGGGTTGCATTGCTGATATGGAGACGAGGTTTGACTCGTGCATGTCCCGCACACTGCATAGCACACCAGAACGAGTTGAGAGGCGTCGACGGCCGCAGGACCTAGCATGACGCCGCCAAATGGGTAGGGTACTCTTCCGCTCAGATCATATGTGACCTGAGCGGTGACATTCTCGCGGTAGGGGAATCGGCCGTTCAAAAATTTCGGCGTGAGAATATTCACACCTAAGGTGATGATCTCTGGTCCAGTTGAAGTACCCACAGGGTCAAATGAATGAGAGTCGCCTTGATAGCCAGGTGAGACGGCCGGCGCATTGCAATTGACAGGGGCATTGCCTGTGGGAATAATATAAATATTATTGCGACCAACAGTAGAAGAATCAGTGGTCACAAAGCTTTGGGTCCTTACCATGATTGCCTCCTAGCGACTGAGCAAGAGGAATATTCGACCAGGGTACTGGCACTAGTGTCGGTGCGTGGTGCCTTATGACGAGCGGACCATTTTGCGGGAGCATATAGTTGTGATTAGTGGGAACTCCGGCATGGAAGGTCCTATGCAATGTCAGCGTCAGAATCCGGAATGTTGGTGGCCACTAATAAACTCACCTTGCCGCTCGCCCAGAGTGGTGAGGCAGAGGAGAGAGCTGATAGTCCGGAATGGGGACTGGATATACATTGGTGGAATGTTGGAAGTGGAGCCCGGAGATTTGCTGAGAAGTAGAAGGGGTTGTGTCCCAATACTGTCCCATTGAGAGGAATCCACTTGGCGGCGCCGCCATGTGGTCTATTTGGTGGTAACGCCGCGAGATGGATAGCTTGAGAGAGTCGGGATTGCGAGTCCTTTTAAACAGGACAGGCATATTCTCGATACGCGACGACTGTTAGCTGTGCTGCATTATGCGGTCTGTGGGGTCCCTTCCACTGCTGCTGGTCGGCCAGTGCAGGGACGGAAAATAGCGGCCAGATTATATTGTATGGGGCAGGACAAGGTGCGAGGAATGGTCACCAAAACGGCCACTTTGACGTGTGACGCTACGGGTATCAGGAGTTTACGTGACGCAAAAGAAGAAAACCACTATCTTTTGGCACATGGATCTTCCTGCGAGGCCTGATTATCTAGGCTGTGCCCAGTCATGTAGTGTCCAGACTGGACATGGGTTCTGTGGTGGGGTGATGTGATCACCATCGAAGTAGATCCACACTCAGATGAGAGTGGGTCTGAATGCAAATACCATTCCCGATGGCCCTCCCTACGACGTCTTCCCCTTACCCGCATTGGGCGGGCGGTGGGTTGGAGCTTAGGCCGCCATTGAAAGGAGAGGTGGTCAGGTGCTGGACCTGAGTTGGATCCGAGTTGGACCTGAGTTGGACCACGAGATGGTCCTCCTCAAGTGAAATCATGATCACCAGGAATGGGACTCTACTCGCGTAATGGACGCCACTAGATGAAAGTATACACCTCATCCATGTAGCCGTCGTAAACGCCACACTCCACCTCTAGGTATGGATATTGCGGAACGTGGCAGTTTCGGGACAAGACTTTACGAGATGTCTTCTTGCATAAAGGCTTTGAAATAATAGGGAGAAAGGGAGAAAGCGCGTTGAATAGGAAAGCGCATTAGTCCGGGAGGTCGAGACGGCGGACCCCAGCCCCGGGTACAGAACGGAGAGCAAGCGAACGAAAAAATATCGCCCCATCGTTGTATTACTCCTTAAATACTACTTGATACCCTCATCACCAGCTATGCTCACCACTTCTGCGTGGCCCATGGATGGTTTGTTGAACAGACCCAAGCGTATAGGGGGGAAGAACATTCTCGCAAGATAGGGTGGAAACTGTCCCATGGACTTTTCGTGGGCAATAGGCGATGGCCACCCGAGTAGAATGTGGGCCGCAGCGAGTCCAATGGACAATTTGTCCGAAGCATCCAAGCCCATATTCAATTGGAGGGACAGACGTTGGGCGTGTCCATGGACGAATGGGTCGAGTCTATGGGTGTGAACTACGCCCCTTTTGATCCTCATCTACTTCGTTGATAGTGAGAGTTCCCAGTCTCGCTTCATTAATCGTAATTGAGAACCATTGTGCCTACTACGACGAACTTCTGAGAGCTTCAGTGAAGTTTAACCCCATTTACTCTGAGGCTCGACAGAGGACCGAGCGCGCCGTTCAAGCTGTTGTCACGGATTTTAAGGTCCATATGCCCAATCTTGAGCAAGGAAACGTTAATGCGGTTAGCTTCCTCGCTCCCATCCGTCGGCTCCCCGTTACAAAGTTGGGACATAGATGAGTGGTTACATAGGCAGGATGACGCGAAATCAACCACAAAAAGGCTCCACAGTTCAGGATGCGGATGAATTCGCGCTGCAGGTTTCGCTGTGCTGGGAACTGCGTGTGTACCGCCTGCCCGTCTCCAACAAAGGAGTCATAAAGCAAGGCAGGTTGGCGACCACCACAACCCAACAGAGAGTGGAGAGCGAGGCCTAGGGTTGGATAGTATGAGAACTCTTTCAACTATTTACATTGCACCGCGTGAGAGAGAACCGTTGAAGATGCTTCACGCAACAACGTACGCCGGCAGCGAAAAAAATACATTATCTTTCTCTCCACCCGAGACTGAGTGATGCAAATTGTCTCTCAGAGGTGTAGGTTGTGCTTGAATTCCAATTTACGAGCGTCTTTCAACACCGCTGAATTAGACTACCTCCTCGTCGCAGGTCAAATGCGTTATGAAGCGTCTACGCGAATCACAACACATTGCATGCATCGGAGCACCTCGGATACCAGTTGTTTCCTCTCTCCCTGACGGAAAATACAACTTTCTGTGTATCTACTTCTAGGGTAGGATTACTTATGCAGTACTGTAACTGCACAAATTATAACAACCAACGGTCTCCGTTACGATACGCACAAAGCCGGATGCAACAATAACGGAGGGGCGCATATATCATGCGGGGGGCAAACAACATCACCTGTCAACATTCATTGAAATCGTGGTCATATTGTAGACTGACAGGGTAGACTGACGGGTTGGGATCAAAAGAAATCACAAAACTCAGTACCTATGAGCTCTTTGGTAACGTACATTCCCGCAATTATTGATTTTTATTATTATCAATTTTTAATTCCCATACGTGCTTTCTGCCAGGATACAACAAACCTCCCTTGGTGATCCTGTTCGTCAAAAAGGTGACCGCGGCTTCGGCTTTGGCCGCGCAGAGCTCGCTGGACAAGTTGCAGCGCAGCTAGGTGGCAACGTCGCGTCGTAAGGCACACCCGGAACTCCCCCTCCTGTTCTGTGGTAGGAAGATTTGTTTTATGACGCCGGCCGCTGGTCCATTCGAAGCTTGTTAGAATTTCCGCTGAATAGGTCGTGAACTCGGACACAAATAATCGTCTTTGTTGGGGCCCGCTACAAACACGTAAGGACACAAGTCCTATCCTGTATAACCGTCCATCTGGTAACCGGACACCGGAGCGCGAAACCTGAATTGCCAATTTCCGACAAAGCTGATGCGATTTGACCGCCTTCATCGCCACCAGCAAATGAATCAGCAGCTATACCACTAGTAGCCTCGTTGTCGTGCAAATCATTGTCTTGCGAACTCGATTCACCGCGTTCTGATTCCTTATCACCAACCGGACTGGATGCTCTAAACCACCCTCCGAACGCTGTGAACTCACCACCGCCATCACCCAGAGAGCACGTCTCTGTGACTGAGCCTACTTGCCCCATAGCGGTCTCAGGGTCGATATCGATAAACGACTGGAAGACCCCCGGCTGCAGCTGAAGGTCCAAATGGGTCCGACCAAGTTCATCCACCATGGCTACAAGCACACCCCTGGCTCGCAATATGCGCACGCGGTCCAGATTGACCTTCATATAGGTGCATTCAAACGCGGTTAAACCGTTAACATCGGCCATGATGAGGTTGATACACCAGTCGATATGACGGCCCATAGGGGAGGGATGGCCATAGAAAATGGACGGATGCGCGTGCATATGGTTATGGTTATAATAGGTTGTGGTATACACAATATTGGGTGGTGCTTGAGGGCAGCTGAGAGCTTCCATACGACCAGTCCCGATTGGGTCGTCTCGTGGTCCAGCTCTGCGAAGCTCTTCTTCTGGAACCCGATATGACTGGGGCCCGTTGAGAGAGGTGAGGAGCGTCCGCAACGTTGGGGTGAATTCCGGATATCCTTTTTCTTGAATACTCAGAAGTATCGGAACCCTTCGTTTGGTGAGCGTAAGACCTAAGGTGCATTCGAGTAACTTACAGAAGATCATGATCTCCTAAGTATTGAAACGTGGCGATGCTGGTCCCATACTCAGGCGCATTTGGCTGAGGATCCTTCGATAGTGTAACCTCTACTATACCTGCCGCGGCTGCAGGGGGCAAATGGCAGGCAAGAAGGTTACCTGCGGAGAACGTCTTGAAAACCTGGTTAGTTTGGGCCCATAAGACAATCTACGAGGCTTCTTACTGTTGGTACGACAGCGGTCCCAAATCTGGCGAACAGAGGGAATAGGGCTGGGAAGTCAGCTCCTTTAAGCCAGATCTTCGTACCACCCGTGATGGAGCCTTGTTCGGGATTCACTTCGGTAAGCGTAGGTGTGGACTCTCCATCTGTTCTCGGCAGAATAGCTGCTCGGCTGGGGGGACTCCGGTAAATTGCATCATAATTAGGGCCTTCGGCCTGGAGTGGTTGAGGGGGTGGGATAACCGGAGACGGTGGGCTCGATGGACTCGATGGACTGCTATGGTGATGCCGGCTACCTTGGGTGGGATCCCTAGGATTGACAGCCCGCATTGGGTGGTCATCCGGTTCACCGTCCGTATCTCCTTGCGAGGGTTCATCGAGCCGGGATCGTACATTCCGTTGATCCACTTCTGGTAATTCATCCAGCTCTTCCATCTGACGTGCGGTTCGCTTGACCCCCGCTAGGGAAGGCATTGCGCATTGACCTGGGGAATCAGCTATGAAATGAAAGGTGAAAGGAAGTTGATATTGAGCCGTGATACGGTTCTGGCTCACGTCTTCAGAGAGAGCCACGTCCAAACTGCGATCGAGATGATTAGCGTTTGTTGAGTAGGACAGCCGCGCCGGCACGATTCAACTCACAAATAGCCGTTATCGCCTGCTTGGTGGCACTTAGGATAGCACGAGAACTTGAACTCGACGCGTATCTTGCCATCACTTAGTTCAATGATATCGTGCTGTGCATGGAAATCGATCAAGCTGGCAGGTCCCTTCCTCAATATTCCCTCTCGCTTCTCGCAAGTTGCGCATACAGCTTCATAAAGTTGACTGGTGGTCGCACCATATAAGCGGATGCAAAACCCCAGCAGAGTTTTCCCAGTCAGATCACCATAATCCTCCACAGAGCGAGTTGCCGGAATCTTGATTCCACTGCACCCAAGAGGTGGCTGATTTGGGAGTAGCTCGAAGATTATATCGAGAACGACAAGTGTCTCACGACGCAGTCTAATGACGGTTTCCCCCGCCAGCGGAAGTGGCTTTATGAGCACAATCCAGTCAGGCATACTAGGCGACTATTGAGAAAATGGTCGTGTCAGTGCAGAGGACAAGACGCACCTGACGACCCCCTTGCTCTGATCTAGGCTGCAAGCCTTGTTTAAGCCGGGAGCGAATGTGGGTATGGTTTTAGGGTGTGGGTATGGGAATATATTTGGATAGGAGGGGAGTCCGTCTCAATCGTGAGCTTATCAGTCGTCATGAGACATGAGTCGGGCGCGCAAGCGCCGAAACCATGCTGCAAAGGGCTGGATAATCGATGCTTGCGATTAAATGTGTGTTTTGGAGCTCGCGATTCTTCTGAATCTACCTTAGTCACAACTGTTCGCTTTGTGAAGTTAATTAACGTTTGGTCACCTTCTCCATGGAGAATACAAGATGAAATGACTACCTACACAGCCATTCGTCCGGAATTCCGACATAATCCGGCGTTGTCGGGACTACATTCTTCACCCCTGTGTCGTGGACCTTCAAACCTAATGGTGTCGAACGATCGCTCGGATAATAGACCTAATCAATTCTGATAAGCTATATTCCGGGCTAATTTTAGAACACTTCTCAGGACCATGACACGGGTACGCTGTGGAGTAAACTTGGCGGGTTGCACGAAATCACGACATATTCTAGGCGATGAGCAAGCACATTGAGATTTGATTGGACCAAATCAAACCTATACTTGTGTCTCTTAGAGTGAGAGAGAAAAGGCGGATCCGCGGCATTATCAAATCCAGTTTGAAGAGTGGGGGTCCAATTATCTACAAATCCGACGATATCGTCGAAGGAGCCGTTGTGCTCTTTGTAGGAGAAGAATTGGAGCGTGGCCGTAGGTGGTCCTTATGAGGCATGGACCTTTTCTCAATAGACACGAGAGGGGGCGGCATTGGCGACGGTCGACGTCATTGCGTCGACATGCACGTCAAGAATTGGCCAAATGCTTATTTCTTGGCGGTCGTTTCTTCCGCTTCTCGTGGACACGTGTACGATTTGGCTTTTGCCGGGCAAGCACAAGAATATCTGGTGGTAAACGCGTCATTTATCTTATCTGTGACCTTGAAGGTGCATATCAGGTAAATCGTCGTGTAACGCCCGCTTTCTGCTCTCTTTTTGAGGGCCGGCGAGTCGAGTCGACGCGACTAAACTTGAACATGACTACAACCATGCGAGCCTATATACCTTCGGGCGGTGGGAGACATATAGATCTACGAGCCCACGGATCTACGTACCCAAATCGGATGTCTTGTTGACTGCGCCTTCCATCAAACTCCGACGACTACCCGACGTGTAGGTGCATGGCCCATTTGTCGCCAGTATATTCTCTGCTTTACAGGCTATGCCCCTATAGCAAGATACCATCGGTTCTGAGCGAGTCGGATGCCCTCAAAGGTCACCAACTCTCAAAATATGCGGTGATCCAGTTTCCAGATGGATAATGTGAAATTCAAACACAGGTACGAGCAAGCGATTCACACCGCTGTCCTTAATGCGCTGAACGCGCTGAAGGTGACACTAAAGCGGGTCGGCGGAGCAAGAGGAAGACATCACTCCCATCATCTTGAATCGCCGCTGAATCTCAAACAAGAAATACGAAATTTAATGAAGATACCGCAGAGCTCGTCTGTGTCACGCACCGCAAGGACATTCTCGGTCCGCAAATCCAGAGTTATCAGGAACAAATCCTGACTCGTCGAATGGATACTGCCCAATTCCCTGAGGTAGGGGCCATTGTTCACGATAGACTCTTGCCAAGCCATCCTCCAATTTAGGCCGACTTGCGTCTTGAACTCGTATATTTGAGAGGTATTTTCTGCACCTGAAGACGCGACGAGCGTCGGAATCCATATCCACGTTGATGAGGTTACGGAGTCAAGAAATTTGTTCATAACGCTCCTTTGGAGGCCACCTAATGTCTACGTCAACCGGTAAGTGTTCGGAATCGGAAGTAACACCAAAATTTCGTGCGCCTATGGTACAGGTCAAACACTTTTGGATATGTGCTCCCAGATGAGTTTGCCGTTGCCTTGCACCAATGCCACACTCAGCGGCGCGGACCTAATATAGCAGCAAAATAAATCCAAGATTCACATGGTATCCGTCGATCTCTCCTAGGCTCACCTTAAGAGCGCCTGGCATGCTGCGCGCGTGTCGAAGTCCATGCAGTCAACAACTCGATCGAAATGGGTCGCGTATCTCTGTCCGCACTCTCGTGCGAGAACGCTTGCAATAAAAGACGCACTCGCGCGGTGGGTTTGTTTGGCGACCAAATAACACGGTGGGAAGAATTGAGGCTGGGTCAATTCATTTTGTCCTTGGACAACTCTCCGTCCATGGGTGGGATCATGGGTGAGACGTCCCACCCATGGATGGAGGATGTCAATCCTGACTGGACTGGACCGATGGTCCAGCGACGTACCTGTTCATTCTCGGGCGACCCGCAAAATATAAGCCGGTGCCGAGTTTACAAGGTTTTATTCCCTCTTCCCGCGTAGTTTACAAGGTTTTATTCCCTCTACCCGCGTAGTTTACAGGGTTTTATTCCCTCTACCCGCTCATTAACTTAGAGCGCTCTCAATCTCATTCCTCACCCTCAGCTCATTACACAATTGCGCTTCCGACTCTCAAAGCCAGCATGACACTAGTTCCGGCTTCATCTCCTCGATAGCCCGCCCGCCAGGTCACCCACGAAAGAACATCCGTCTGGAATAGAGGCATCAACGCTGACCAAATCGATACTGCTTATTGATATCCACAATTGGTACTCAACGGGGGCCGGCCATTTGTCGAGCGAGTCGACGAAGTCACTCTCTGTGACAGTCACAACATCAGAGTTATTAGGTCAGCTGAGAGAAGAGGTAGGGCACGATCATATTCTGTACTCAATCTGTCACTTACATCTCCCAGGACTATCAAGACTGTCTCTGACGTCTCAGGGTCATCGCGGATATCAATGTCCGAATAATGCGCTTCTCCCTGCGGACCAGGACCATCTGGCAACACGAGGTCCCCATGAGGTACTCGTTCTTCCACCTCTCCGCCCCCGCATTGGCTTACATAACTCGTCACCAGCTGGATTTCAGCCAGGTGCTTCTCGACCTTTTTTAAAAAAAGTCCTAGATCCCTGGGCTCATTATTACTCTGTGATCTTGCTCGCGTATACTCATGACCGAGCTGGCCGGCTTGGCTGCGGCGGCCCTCTTGGCCCATGGCCCCATGGCCGTCATTGAGTGTAGTGCTAAATTCATTAATATACCAATCGACCGCCCGACTCTCTGAAGGCCTTATTAAGGATCGTCTCACTGACCTGGATTCCCGTCACAAGTGCCCATTATATGGCTTATCCCTCTGACTCCCAAAATTACTGGCCTCCCGCTAATTGGTACCCAGTCCACGATCAGAACGGTCATCCTATTTCTCCGTTCTATCGCCCTGTGCAACAAGCAACACACAACTTGTAGAACACGCTATGTTTGCTTATTTGAACTTTGCGGTTCTGATCCCTGCTCAGGGCCTTCCTTCCTCTTCCGAGCCATCTCAACAAACGACCGATCCACCATGGTCCGCTCGACGTAGCGTTAGGAGCCCAACATAGCATGCAAGTTGCTCACCCGTTAGGGAGGAATAATCGTAAGCACCCCGACCGACGCCACCGGCTGTTCCTTACGTGAAGTCAACATGTTCATAGCAGCTCTTCCGATCCATCCCACCGCACCCTGCTCACGTCGCCCCGGCATCCCCTCATCATTCAGCTTAGACGTGGTTATCCTCACACCGCGCATAAAGAACGGCAGATTTCCTTACCGCGACAAAGTCCGGGCCCGTGTTTCCCTGCACGGAAATGTGCCCCTGCCATTCGACGGTGGCGTGTTGGGCCCTGCCCTCGATGAATCCTGGTTGAGGGCGTTGCAGTGGTTATGTTATGCGGAGTGCCAGTCTTGCAGAAGTCGAAACACATCTGCACACCAAATGTGCAACCCCATCGCGTTCCATTTGCATCCAATGCAAGAGTTGGATCACAACCAGAACTCCGCTCTCGACCGCACGGGCGACTCGTTCACCCTCACTAGGAACGTCACATTCGAAATCAAGACCCGCCGAAGAAAACCGAGCGCTGAGGATCAGGAGTGGCGTTGCCCTTCTGAGTTACTATTGTGAGTGCTCGTTGACCAATCCTATTTTCAAAGCAAAAATCGTTAACGGGAATTGGCAGCTTGACGTATTTACTTTGCGATGCTGCCGGGAACATTGTCGCCCAGAGGCGGGTGGATACGCCTTTCCAGGCCAGGGTTCATACGAGAGGTGCCTGATTTTAGAGCCGCCACTTTCCGAGACGAAGTCCCCCAACAACGCCAACGGCGGGTAGGGCTACCAGTAGCCCTGCTCATCTAGTTTGCATGGAGGTGGTAGACATCCTCATTGTTCCCCCTCGCTTGACTTCATTTTCCCTTCATAGTATATGTTTTCGTTTATCCCATTGCCCTCAGATGGCTCTGTTTGTACCCATTTAGATCAATGTACAAATACTCACCACTTAGCCCATCCAATATCGTTTGTGACCCACCTAAGCTGCGAGAAAGAGCGCATGAAGTATTGCTGACAGACCGGCAAATCTCGACGTCTCACAACTTGGACCTCTCCGTCTTCCACAACCGGGCAAGTAGTCCAGCTCAACCACTAGTGTCAACCAGGAGGTAACATCTTTACCTGACTCTGCCTCCGCACGGCCGTGCTCGGTGGTGCATCGCGGTGCATCGCTGAACTCGTCCACTCGTGCTTACGCCGTTCTCCCTCGATACAAGCTGCTGAAGTTACTATCCTCCTTTCCTATAAAGAACAGGGTTAACCTAGTCCGTTCCGGCCTGGTCAACGACGCAGTAAGATGCCAACTTAAAGGGCATGCCCGGACTATCGGCGGCGTCAATGCGCTCATTCTTCAACTTTAGCAACCGCTAGTGCCTGTGCAACATTCTGTCCTTCCTACACCAAGTTGTGCCACGACCGCTTCTAGCGAAGCACACACTAAATGGCACTCGGTAAAACTCGGCATGAAGCACTCGGTTTCGTTCACGCCTGCGACGCTACATTCACGAAGCCCAAGTAGTGTGACACCAACAAGCTCTCGCGAATGCTGGCACTAATCGACAGCCATTGATAATAACCGAATGGAGCCGGAGGGCGTTGAGAACGAAAAGAACGTGCGGATCCCTTAGAATATTCTTTCCAGAACCTCAAGTACACCGCCCTCTCCCCTGCAGCTACTTGTGCTCCCGTCGCTCTGACCGTTCGGTTAACTTGGGCGGAGGGTTCGAGGAGTGGAACTTCTGGTGGTACCCCAGTGCAGTTCTGAGAGAAGGGCAGCCTTGTGACGTGACGCACCGGCCTGAACAAAACAGCGAGTAATTGACGTCGCCTATACATTTATCTCCGGATCTTCCGCACATCTGTAATTACTCTCTGTGATGACAGCGACCTATCTTGAAGCAATCCTCAATTCCAACCCCATTTCCAATTTCTTTCATTTCTTTCGGGAGTAAGGGCCCTCTCTCCGCAAACCCCGCTGGAAGGTGACTAAGAGAAGGCTCACTTCTTGCCCCCCACCACAACATGCCCTTAGCCACAACGGTCTCCAAGTCGCCGCGCCTTGGGATGGACGTACCCACCAAAAGCCCTGACTCGTACGGTGAGCCCTGGCCCCATTTGATCGTTCCCAACCTTATGAAGGT
>Ga0307515_10008608_pt1 | contig 19864 bp, 24 predicted proteins | sample 17_EM_MG_FD_194513 | JGI IMG/M metagenome (GOLD analysis project Ga0307515, IMG submission 194513) | Populus trichocarpa ectomycorrhiza microbial communities from riparian zone in the Pacific Northwest, United States - 17_EM | ecosystem: Host-associated > Plants > Roots > Unclassified | place... | reverse complement strand
ACCACCATCGCGCGCACCCCGGGCAGGGTGCGCACGACCGTCACGCCGGTCGTCGCCATGGCGCTGCGCGTGGCCGGCAGATCCGGTTGCCCGGTGACGATCAACGGAACATCGTCGCGGCGGTCGTCCCCGTAGCCCTCGGCGAGCAGCCGCGTGACATTGAACAGCGCCGGATCGAGCCGGCGGGAGCCCACCAGCCCGATCACGTCCTCCGGCAGCACGGTGATCTCGCCGCCGCGCTCCTCGATCGAGAACCCGATCCGGTCGCGCCCCGGACCTCGCTCGATCCGCGGCGCGGCGCGGCCACCCGTCGTGACCAGCGTGACGCGGTCGCCGGTGACCAGGGTGATCGTGTCGCTCGCCGGCGGTGTTGCGCTCGCCGACAGCGCGCCGCTGGTCGATCTCGTCGCCGGTGCCGTCACCGGCGCCGGCGACGAGCACGACCCGAGGGTGACGCCGAACGCGACCACGAGCGCCAGTCCACCACCACGACACGCGACCGACTTCGATCTTCGATTATCTGTCATCGCTCCCTCTCAATGAAGAGTGGCAGAACACAGCGTCACTCGGTGACGCCGAATGTGCCTGCACTATTGTTTGGCATGCACGACGCCGCAAGCGAGATGTCACTCTTCAAGAGAACTTCAGCAAACTGCGACACCGCATGATGCGCGTCGTATCCACTCTCCGTTCCGGAACACTGTCGCAGTACACTGCCCACCAGGCGCGATCGCCGGAGGTTGCCGGTCCCTGCGCTCCCGGGAGCGCGCGGCGCTGCGGTTCACCGGCGGAGCAGGGCGCGCGAGGTCGGCTCAGGCGAGGAACAACGGCGAGAAGAACACGTAGCGATCGAGCTGGCCGAGATCGCCGTCGGCGAAGAAGATCATCGGGAACGACTGGAGCTGGTAGCCGCGGCCGAGCAGGTGACCGAGCGCGGCCCGGTTGACGAGCGCGACGTCGAACGCAATCTCGTCGTGGCCGACGCGGTGCGCCTCGGTCTCGGCGTCCGCCAGCAGCCGGGGCAGGTCGGCGGCGTCGAGCGCGGCACACGGCCCGCTCCATCCCGCCACGACGGGGAGGTACCCGTAGGCGACGATGTCCGCGCCGCGTCGATAGACCAGGCCCCGCCGCTGCTCGGCGAACCACCGGTGATCGACGTCCCGGCGATACCCGAGGATCGCTCGATCGATCACGGCGAGCCGGGACAGCGTCGCCTCGTCGGTGACCAGCGGCTCAGCTTGGAGATCCGAGACCACCGAGACCGCCTCCGGGGCACGGCTGAGGCCGAAGATCGGGGACCGGCCGTCGAGGCCGCAGCGGGCGTAGCGCGCGATCGCCCGCACGTCGAACGTGGCGATCAGCGTCCGGTGCCGGGCGCCGTCGGCGGGGAACGCTCGCTCGAGCAGCTCGCGCCCGACACCGCTCGATTGCAGCCCCGGCACCACGAAGCACTCGGTCAGCTCGCGAACGCCGTCCCGCAGGATCGAGCGAGCGTAGCCGATCGGCCGGCCTTCGGCCTCGGCGAGCCACAGCCGGTCCCCGCTTCGCGCCAGGTGCTCGAACAGCGGGCGGCGACGTTCCCACGCGGCGGGGTCGCCGCCGGTGGAGTTCGCGCTCGCTTGCATCCGGACCCCGAGGTCGTCGATCGCCGCCTCGAAGATCTCGAACAGGATCCGAGAATCGGCGGCCGATCCGGCGCGGTAGGTGATCACGCGCCGGAGCATACATCCACGCGCGATCTGTGCCGGGTTGACCGGGCCGATCGCGCGTATCGTGGAGGCGTGGAACCGCGCTACGACACGATCGGTCACGGCTACGCGCGCACGCGCCGCGAGGATCCGCGGCTGCGCGCGCGCATCCACGCCGCGCTCGGCGATGCGCGCATCGTCGTCAACGTCGGCGCCGGCACGGGGTCGTACGAGCCGCTCGATCGCCACGTCGTCGCGATCGAGCCGAGCGACGTGATGGCCGCGCAGCGGTCGCGCCAGCTGGCCCCGGCGATCCGGGGGACCGCCGGGTCGTTGCCGCTCCGCGACGGTGCCGCCGACGCGGCGATGGCGATCCTCACCATCCACCACTGGGACGGCGATCGCGAGCGCGGCGTGCGCGAGATGCGCCGCGTCGCGCGAGGCCCGGTCGTCATCGCGACGTACGATCCGGAGGTCAGCGGCGCGATGTGGCTGATGGCCGAGTACCTCCCCGAGGTCGCGGCGCTCGACCGGACGAGCTTTCCTGCGCCCGCAGTGCTCGCGTCGTGGCTCGGCGGCGACGTCGCGATCGAGCCGCTGCCGATCCCGCGCGACTGCCAGGACTGGATGCTCGGCTCGTTCTGGGCGCATCCCGAGCGCGTGCTCGACGCCGGTGCACGCAACGCGACCTCGGGCTTCGCCCGGATGGCGCCCGAGGTCGTCGATCGCGTGGTCGCCGAGCTCGGCCGCGATCTCGCGAGCGGCGCCTGGCATGCGCGCCACGGCGCGCTGCTCGAGCTCGACGAGTACGACGTCGGAATGCGACTCGTCGTCGCGCGCTAGAACGAGCCGCCGAAGCCCAGGCCGACCGTGGAGCCCGACGACGCGGTTCGCAGTACGGTCGGCGCCACGCGGAGGTTGAACTTGCGGTTGTACTCTTCGGCCGCCGTACCCGCGGTGGCGAGGTCGTAGACGACGCCGGCCCCGTACCCGGTCGCGCCCGCGATCATCAGGGTCACGGCCAGCTCGCTGTTGTTCTCGCAGGAGCTGGACGGGAAGAAGCACTTGAACGCCTCCTCGATCCCGATGATCCCCACGACCGCGGAGGCCGCGCGGATTCCCATTCCGGCGGTGACCGGCTTGCCTGCGTAGATCTGCCCCGCCGACGGCGCGATCACCGAGCTCAGCAGGCCCGCGCCGATCAGGGTCTCGTTGTGGGCTCCCACGCCCACTGCAAGGAGGCCGAGCGACAGCGCCGTGCCACCCGCCGAGAGCGCGACCGCGGTGGCGGGGCTCTTGGGGCCCGGCGGGCCCGGCGTCGTGTCGTCCGCCGATGCGAGGCGAGTTGCGAGGGTCAGACCACCAAGAGCGACCACCACGAGAAGCGTCTTCGACATGCCTGCGCTGCAATGCAGGCACTGGTCCGACCTTTCGGTCGTCGTAACTGATGGAAACTACCAGGCAACGCTGCCCGAGTTTCATCGGCGGTGACCAGCTTCCGACACCTGCCCGGTGAGGTCCTCGCGTCAGCGCTTCATCTCGAGCTCGATGAACGCGAGCTCGTACGGGTTCGCGTTGATGACGTTGTGCTCGATGAGCGCCGGCCGGAAATACGATTGTCCGACCACCAGCTCGGCGATCACCTCGGCCGTGCCGTTATCGATGCGGAGCTGGCCGGTCGTCATCGGGACGACGACGTAGTCGAACTCGTGGCGGTGCCAGCCGGTCGCCGCACCCGGCGCGAACCGCCACTCGGTCACGCGCACGCGCTCGTTATCGACCTGGATCGTGGCGACGGCGGACGGAGGCGGCGTGGACGACATGACTTGCCGCGCATGGTGCCACGCCCGCGCTTCCGGCGACCCGGCAAAGCGCGTCGATGCGTCGCGCCCGGCGGCCCGTCTGCGCTCAGGGCTCCGGCACGAAGCTGGCCAAGATGGTCTCGAAGACCTGGCCGTGGCGTGCGCCCTCCGCGTCGCCGTCCGGTCCGGCGGTCACATTCACGTAGACCAGCACCACGAGCGACATCGTCCTGGGTCCGCGCCCCATCAGCGTGCTCGTTCGCAGCACGCGGCCCCTGCGCTGCTCCTCGGCCTGGCTGAGGAGGAACGTGTAGGGCAGGCTCCCGATCTGGAGTTTCTGGTCGCCGAGGCCCACCGGGAACCGCGCGTCGAACTCGCGCTCGGCGAGATGAAGCACGTCCGGCAGCTTGCTCGTCTCGTCGCTGCCCGCGAGGACGAATCCCGCGTCACCGGCCTTGCTCCGGGCGATGGCGAACCCGCCGTCGTTCCGCACGGTCCAGCCGGCCGGCACGCGAAACTGCACGCCCGCGGCGCGACCAGCGTCCCCGGCCGGAGCCGGCGCCTCGGCCGGCGCGGCGCTGGCAGCAGGTGCGGCCACCGCGGGGGCAGGCTGGGCTTCCGTCGCGCTCGGGGCGGCACCGCCGGCCGCCGCGGGCGCGACGTTCTGCGAGCTCGACCCGCATCCGACGATGACGGCGAGCGCGATCGCGCACCAGGCACGACTCGACGACAATCCGGGTGGAGTCCGCACGTGTCCGACACTAACCCGGTGTCCGTGGAGCGGCCATCCGCGGTCGCAGGTTTTCCGCCGCTCGCGCGGGGTACCGCGCCCGCCGCGATCTGCCCCCGTCCGCTCGCGGCTTCGACCTGCAGGAAGCGCTGGATCGGCGATAGCAGGCGGCGGATCGCGTGGTGAGCGGGGGCCCACGCGCCGGGCGGCAGGGTTGGATCGGACTGCGGCCACATGCGGCACGCCGGCGCCGGCGCTTTGGCTTGTGGGATCCGCGCGGCTTCGACGCCTATACGGGTGTGCACGCCACTCTGCAGAACATCGAGAAGCCGACGTTGTCCCGGAGCCACCCGCTGCTGCGCATTGCGGCGGTGCTGGCTGGTCTGGTGTCGTGGATGGGCTCCGCGTCGGCGGGACCGGGCGTGATCGTCCCGTCTCGCGCCGAGGCGTTCACGGCGCCGTCGTGGGACGCGAGCGTCACCGCCGAGCTGGGGCGCGGCGCGCAGATCTGCGTCCTCGACAAGACCAACTACCCGGGTGTCCTGCTCCACCGGCTGGGGTGGCTCGCCGTCCGGTTGCCCGGCGGCGTCGGCTACGTACCGGCGGAGGCGGTCGACCTCGCCGCGCCGGCGCCCGAGGTCCAGGGTTGCGACGCACCGGCGAGCGGCCCCGAGGGGCAGGCGCAAGCTCCCGCGCTCCCGCGGCGGTCCTTCGCGGCGCCAGCGGTGGTCGGCTCGTTCCGGTCGGTGGCCCACGACAGCCAGCCGGCGGCGGTCGAGCGACCGGCCCTGATCGCGGGGGGATTCCTGCCGCTTCGCCCGGCCCGGTTCCTGCTCGGCCTGGGGACCGGCATGGCGTGGCTCAACAAGGAGTCCGCGGCGCAGGACCAGATCGACGATTCGGGCGTCACGCTCAACGGCACCGTCGGGCTCCTCATCTGGGACGTGGTCATGGTCTCGGCCTCGTTCTCGGCCGCATCCCCATCCGACCATGCGCCGTTCAGCCAGGTGGTCGTGCCCGAGATGGGCGGTGGAGACCCCCAGTCGGCGGACTCGGGCCTCACGCTCGCGAGCTACTCGATCGCGGCCGGCCTCCGGACGCCGTTCTGGGCGCTCGGTCCGAGCGCGCACGGCTGGGTGGCCACCGCGGTGTTCGCGCAATACGGCACAGCGGGGATGCATGGCAGCCGCTCGATCGCGAACTGCGTGGACTGCCGCGAGGATGAGCTGGACATGCCCGGCGGCACGTTCTGGCAGGTGGGCGTCGATCTGCTCGTGCCGTCCAGCAAGCCCGCGGCGTCCTACGGCGTGACCGTGTCCTACCAGCGCTACGGGGCTGGCTCGGGGTTCAGCGACGAGGTCCGCATCGCGTTCAGCTGCTGGCTGCAGTGACCCTTCGCTCCGTCTTCTGGGACGACCGTGGAATCTCGGACCGTCGCCGCGCGTTGTCACGCGCGATGCCGTCGCCATCCCGCCGTCACGCCGCGGCGATCGCGAGCGCTTCGCTGCTTGCGCTGGCTTCCACCACGGTCGAGGCCGCGCCGCGCCTGCCCAACGGCGATGACACCGTCGATGCCATCCCGATGGCTGGACCGTTCCCGAGCCTCGAGGCGTACTGCGAGGGCGAAGGGATCGACGTCGCGCAATGCCTCGCGCCCCCCACCCGGTGTGGGACCCCCAAGGGCGTCGGCAAGCTCGCGGGCGCGTTCCCCGAGGCACGCGTGCTCGCCGGCTGCGAGATCGCGCTGCGAGCGCCGGCGGGCTGGTACCTGCTGTCGACCGCAGGTCTGCCCGGATGGGCGGCGTTCCTGAACAACGGCGATCGCTACGTCAGCGAGATCACGAGTATCGCGCCCAGCGCGGATCGCGCCTCGGTGCTGGTCCGCGGCACGTTCGTGCATGGCACGGCCGCCTCGAAGATGCCGTGGCTCGACAACCCGCCGCAGGATGATGACGGCTGGTACGAGTGCGAGGATCGCCTGTTCGTGTGCCGGATCGGTGATGGCGGACCGAGCTGCGCGGGCCCGTTCCCCGTCGCGTTCACCGTGTACTGCCGCGACCGCGAGAACCCCAGGCGCGCCCTTCACCGCCGCGAGTCGCACGACTTTCGCTTCGTGCCCGAGCTCAAGGGAGCGACCCTCGTGATGCGATCGTCGTCGCCGAAGCAGCCGCGCAAGACCGTCCTGCCGGGCTGGGCCGTGATCGCGATCGACGCGCCGAACACCGTCGGCGCGACCCGCGACCTGTCGCCCGAGCGCGTGACGCTGCGATTTCCGTAGCGCGGCGCGCCGTGGCGCTGCCCGGTTCACCCGCTTCCGTAGGGCCGCGTGATGATCTCGAGGTAGTGGCCCGCGGGATCGTTGAAGTACACGCCGCGGCCGCCGTCGTTGTGGTTGATCTCGCCCTTGCGGCGATGCGCCGGATCGGCCCAGTGGTCGAGCCCGCGCGCCTTCACCCGGCCGAAGATCTGGTCGAACTCGGCCTCGGTCACGAGGAACGCGTAGTGCTGGATCTGGATCTCCTCATCGGTCTGGAGGAACGCAAGCGTCACCTCGTTGGCGACCTCGACGTCGAGAAACGGGCCGAACGGCGTGGGCTTCGGCAGATCGAAGACGTCAGCGAGGAAGTTCGCGGAGGCTTGCTTGTCGCGCGCGTGCACGATGGTGTGGTTCAGCTTGACCGCCATGAGTACAGAATAGGATCCGTCGTCGCGATCGGCACGCCCGCTGGTGGCGCTCGAGCCGCGCCGCAGGTTTGATCACGCGGTCGCGACCAGCAGCTGGTCCGAGGTCGCGGGCCCAAGGCCGTCGGCGCGGTCGGCGAAATACCGCGCCGCGAGCTGTTCCGCCGAGACGTGGACGGCGTCGCGGAACCCCGCCGTGCGCGCGGCCGCGACGATCTCGTCCGGCGCGTAGAAGCTGACGAACGGCGTGCCGGACGCGCGACCAGAACGTGCCGCGGCGGATCGACCTCGACGTGAAGCGCGCGCCACAGCGCGACCCGCACCGCGGTGTGATCCGGCGCGTCAGCCGTGCGGCACCTTCACCGCGCCGGGCAGCGGCGCATGCACGCTGATCTCGCGGCCGTCCGGATCCGCGAGCACCATCTCGAGGGCCGGGAAGTGCTGCGGCTCGAAGTCGCGCACCACCGTCGCGGCGCGCGGCGGCTCGAACCGCGCCGCGTCGGCGACGCCGATCGCGAGCACCACCTTGAGCGCCTGGTGCGACGGGCGCTCGGCCACGAAGATGTACGGGCCACCGCGCGGGTGGCGCAGCTGGCCCGAGTGGTGGTCGGTCTCGAACTCGAGCTCGTAGCCGAGCCCTTGCCAGAACGCGACAGTCTTGCCCCAGTTGTGGGTCTCGACGAGGAGGCCCGCGATGCCGTCACTCTGCATGTTTCCTCCGTTTGCGCTGCTGGTCGTCGAGATAGCCGCGGAGCGCGGCGGCCACGAGCGCCGACAGCGACTGCTCGGTCTCGACGGCGTGATGCTTGACCTCGCGGATCAGCTCGATCGGCAGATACACGTTGAACTGCTTCACGTCGCCCGCCATTGCTAGTAAACCAGGATACTAGCTCCCTGATGTCAAGCGCGACCTGTTCGGTCGCATACCGGCCAATCGCTTCCGGATCGTTCCGAGCGATCACTACGGTGTATTCGTCGATCTGGAGACCTGACCAGTCAGCTGCCAGGGACTACGAACCCGGGATCTCGGGCTCGAACGGTGAGCGGGTTGCGGTGATGCTGGGACGCTCGATCAGGCGATCCAGCCACGCGTCGAGCGGTGGCCGGCGGCGCAGCAGCGTGGCGACGTCGGTCGCGAGCCGTGCATAGATGAACATCGGCGCGGCGTGAAGGTCGGCCAGCGTCAGCTGGGCACCCGCCAGATAGGGGCCGTCGGCCATCAGCTCGGCCAGTGCGTCGAGGCAGGTCTCGATCTTCGGCAGCGCCGAGGCGATCCGCGCCTCGTCGGGCGGCCGGCCCTGCGCGGGCGCGCGCACTCGCTCGACGAACAGGTCCCAGACCAGCGGGCGGTAGGCGTAGCTGTCGAGCAGCGAGATGATCTGGTTCATCCGCGCACGGCCGCGTGGATCCGAGGGCTGGAGCGCCGGACCGGTGAAGCCTTCGTCGATGTAGCGCGCGATCGCGGCGGTCTCGTACAGCCGGAACCCGTCATGCTCGAACGCCGGCATCCGGCCGAACGGGTGACGCGCGAGGTGGTCGCGCGGCGGGCCGCCGGGCCCGAAGACCTCGACCTCGATCAGCTCGTACGGAATCGCCTTCTCGGCGAGCGCCAGCCGCACGATCCGGACGTAGACACTGTACGCGGCGCCGAACACGCGAGGTACGGACATTCAGCTCTCCTGCGCCGCTCCGAGGCGACCGGGGGCACGTTGGCACGTCAACCCGCGCGGCGGGCGGTCACGGGCCGTCCGAGAACACGAACGGAAAGCTCACCTCGGAGGGAGCATCCGTCGTGTTGAACCGGAGCCGATGGGTGTTGCTCTTGATGCACGAGATGATCTCCTCGGGAAGCAGCGCGGTGCTCGCGGTGTGCAGCAGCGACGCGACCGTTCCCTCCGGCTCGACCGAGAACGCGACGACGACCGTGCCTGCGATCCCCGGCGTGCGATGGAGCGCCTTCCGGTAGCACGCGCGAAGCACGCCGGCGCGCGAGATGACGACGCGCCGGATGAACTCGGGGTCGCGCTTGCCGAACGCGCCCGTCGGGCCCGGTCCGAAGCCGATCGTGGCCGCGCGCGGCGGGGGCGCGGGTGCTCTGTCCGACTCGCCCGGATTGGCCGTTGCACTGCCGGGGCCGCCGCTGCCGCTGCCCTGGAAGGTGATACCGCCGTTGCCCTTGAGCCCGGTGAACTTGGTGAGCCTGGTTTCTTCGCCCCGATCAATGATGTTGTCGATGACCGCTCGCTGGCTGGCCTCGCTGCTCGCTGGCGACGGCGACGACGACGGGGCCCGCTCCGCGCGCAACGTGCAGGTCGCGATGACATGGCCCGCGCGGTTCGCGAGCGTGATCGTGCGCAGCGCCCGGGTGACGCACGCCGCGGTCTGCGGATCCCCGGCGGCGACGATCTCGTCGACCTTGGTGACCTTGCCGCGGTCGAAGGTGAGCTTCATCGTCGCCGCGTCGGGCTTCTTCCAGCACGCGTCGAGCCCGGCCCGGCGGATCGTGTGCAAGAACTCGGTCAGCGTGGTGATCGTCGGCGCGCGGTCCGGATCATCCACCTGGACGTCGAGCGCCGTGCCATATCGCGTCGCCTCGGCGGCGACGACCGCCGGGACCAGCAGCAATCCAAGAACCAGGGTACGCACCGGCGGAGCGTACTCGCTCCCCGCCGGGGATCGTACCGAAACCGATCGCGCACCGCGATCTCCACGGCGAGACGCTACACGCTCGAGGAGCCCGCCGGGATCCTTTCAGGGTCCGGCGGAAAGTCGATCTTGCGCACCGGCGGCGGCAACTCGCCGATGAGCGCCGAGAGCGCCGGTCCCATCCGCGCGATCAACCGGCGTCGCTCCGTCGCGCGCATGGCCAGGTATGCGGCCACGGAGAGGACGCCACCGATCGGCAGCCCGATCATGGTGTGTGCGATGGCCAGTCCGATGGTGACGCACACACCGAGCGTGCCCGCCAGCCAGAACCGCCGGCTCGATCGATCGGCCATCTCCCGGCCGATCGCCTCGTTGCAGCCACTGCACAGCCCGCGCTCCAGGTGAAACGCACAGCGCACGCGGCCACACGACAGGCAGGGCCCGGCGGCCGGATCTTCACATACACAGCGCTCGACGAATGCCTGATCCCGGTACATCTCGACTTCCCAGGTTCATGATGCCAGCGTCACATCAACCAGCGCGGTGGACGGCGCAGGATCACCAGCGCGCAAACCGCGGCGGCACCAGCGCCGGCCACCACCAGCGCCTTGCGCCGCCATTCCCGCTCGCGGCGCAGCGTGACGTCGAGCGGCCGCCGGATGCCGCGCTGCGCCACCGCCACGTGCGCCTGCACGGCCGCGATCCGTCCGGCGAGCGCCGGGTGCGATCGCGGCGGGCTCTCGTCCTCCGCGCCCAGCACACCATCGACGTCGCCGTAGTCGAGCGAGACATTCACGAGGTGGTGCAGCGCCGCGATACATCGCTCGGGATCGTAGCCGGCGTCGATGCACATCTCGATCGCCAGCAGATCGGCATCGGTCTCCCTCGCCGGGGTCGCGACCCACGCGGTCTCGAGCCGCACCAGCAACAGCCGTGCGACGCCAAGCCAGCTCACCGGGAGCGCGGGGACATGGCCGAGGCGGTGATGCGCCAGCTCGTGCGCGATCACGAATGCCGCGGCGTCGTCATCGGGCAGCCGCTCGAGCAGCCGCCGGCTGATGTAGATCGTCCGGCCCTGCGCGGTGAACGCGTTGTGATCGTCCAGCCACAGGACCAGCGTCTCGAGCCGCTGCGTCTCCGGCACTCCCGCCTGCAGCCGCTCGGTCACCCGCCGCACCCGCTCGCCCGCCCAGCCGGCGCGCTCGACCACGAATGCCTCCTCGATCGCCTCGCGCAGCGGATCGTCGCTCACCTTGCCAGAATGTAACCACGCCGGGCCCGGTGTCGAGTGGCCCGGGGTCGGACGCCAGGCCCGCGACGGCGTGTAAAATTCGCGCGATGCGCATCGCGTTGTCGGGATCGTCAGCGTCCTTCCGCGACACGGCAGCGGCCGCTCTCGCTGATCTCCCGGAGTGTCCGCTGCATCATGGCAGCAACGTCGGCCTGGGTCGCCATCGTGTACTGCGCCATCCGATTGGCGAGCGCATGGGCCATGCAGAAGCAGGCCGTGATCCGGTCTTGCGACTTCTCCTTGATCGCGTCGACGAGACACGGCACCGCCACCGAAAACAGCAGAAAGCTGCCGGGAATCACGTCGCGCGCCGCGAGCTGATACGGCGAGCGCTCCTGCGCCTCCCCGGATAGCTTCGTCGTCGCGACAAACCGGTCCGCGTACGCAGCGCAATACGCGGCGACGTCGGGGGCCGCAGGCGTCCTGGACAGCGCGAGATCACTGCGACAGGCGCACATCGCCATCGCCCTCGTGCTCGTGTCCTCGTCCGCACACTTCTTCATCGTACTCAGTGCCAACGCGATCTGCTCGAGCGTGTATCGCTCCTGGGGTGCGTTGGCGACCGCGGCAGTGCCGGGCTCCGCGCCGAGCGTCGGGGGCGACGACCGTGCTGGCGGCGAGCCGGACGCAGCGGACGTGTTCGCGGTCCGATCCGGTCCACACGACGCCACCCCGACGCACGCGACGATGATGAGCCAGCGTTGCCAATCCGAGGCGCGTGACGTGAAAGGATCCATCTCGGGACACGCTACACCGAGCGCGCGCCGAGTCGCTCGTCGGGCGGCGGCCGGTCGACGTAGCGAGGTCAAAATTGCGCTTCCCGGGGCTGCACCGCAAGGCCAGCGGAGACCGGTAACATCCGCGCGATGCGCATCGCGTTCTCGGGCAGTCATCGCGTCGGCAAGACCACCCTGGTGGAGCGCGTCGCGGATGCCCTGCCAGCGTATGCCACGGTGGACGAGCCGTACTACCTGCTGGAAGCGGACGGGTACGAGTTCGCCGAGCAGCCATCGCTCGATGACTTCGAGGCTCAGCTCGAACGCTCGCTGGCGGCGCTCGACGACGGTGAGCCCGACGTGCTGTTCGATCGTTGCCCGGCCGATATTCTCGCCTACCTGCTCGTGCACGACGACGCCGCACGGTTCGATCCCGACGACTGGCTGGAGCGCGTCCGCGACGCGATGCAGACGCTCGATCTCGTCGTGTTCGTCCCGATCGAGGATCCCGACCGGATCGCGCTGGCGTCGCACGACGATGCCGAGCGCCGCGGCGCCGTGCACGACAAGCTGCGCGACCTGCTGATCGACGATGCGCCGGGGTTCGATGCCGAGGTGCTCACGGTGACCGGCGACCTGCGAGCGCGCGTCGACCAGGTCATGGCGCGGATCCGCCGGCGGAGTCGAGCGCGTCGCGGTGCCGTTCCGGGCATGGCCGCGGCCGAGAGCGACTCCAACGACGACTCGTGAACAGAATGCCACTGGCGATCGGTGATCGTTTGTGGCAACTTCGATGCGCTGGCAGGGCCGCGACTTCGTCCGCCGCGTTCAGGAGGGCAGATGGAGCGCAAACTGGTTTCGATCCAGACGATCGACGCAATCGACCCGATCACCGGCGCGGACAACATCGTGCAGGCGCGCGTGATGGGCTGGACGGTGGTGGTCAAGAAGGGCGAGTTCGCCGTCGGGGACCCGTGCGTGTTCTTCGAGATCGACAGCGTGTTACCCGACGGCCCGGCGTGGGCAGAGTTCATGCGTCCGCGGAACTTCCGCGTGCGCACGGTCAAGCTGCGCGGCGTGCTGTCCCAGGGCCTCGCGTTGCCGGTCGCGATCCTCGAGGGCGGTGACGCGCCGCGCGACGTCGATCTGCGCGAGCGGCTCGGGGTCGCCAAGTTCGAGCCGGTGCTGCCCGACGCCCGCGAGATCGCCGGTCCGTTCCCGACCCGAGTACCAAAGACCGACGAGATCCGGCTGCAGTCCGCGCTCGGCGTGCTCGACGAGCTGCGCGGCCAGGCGTTCTACGTCTCGACCAAGTGCGACGGCTCGTCGGCGACCTACGTGCGCGACGCGCAGGACGGCTTCGTCGCGTGCTCGCGCAACTGGGCACTCCACCGCGGTGAGAACCACGTGTGGCGGCTGGCCGAGCGCTACCGGCTCGAGGACCAGCTACCGATCGACTTCGCGATCCAGGCCGAGGTCTGCGGTCCGGGCATCCAGAAGAACCGGCTGGGCCTCACCGCGGTCGACCTGTTCGTGTTCAACGTCTACGATCTACGCGAGGCCAGGTTCCTCGAACTCGACGCGCTTGTCGCGTTCTGCGCCGAGCGCGGCCTGCCCACGGTGCCGATCGAGCGCGTGGTCCGCGGCGACGACGCCTCCGGCCACGACCACTCGCTCGACGCCTGGCTCGAGGCCGCGCGCGGCAGCTACGCCGGCACCAGGCAGCGCAAGGAGGGCATCGTCGTGCGCCCGCTCGTCGAGCAGGCCTCGGCGGCGCTCGGCGGCCGGCTGTCATTCAAGGTGATCAACAACGACTTCCTGCTCAAGGACGAGGACTGATCGCAGGCTCCGTCGACACCTCGGCGCGGCCGATATGCTCGGAGTCACCTGGTCGCTCCAGTGCTACTGTGGCCGCGCACCATGCTCGGCAAGCGCTCCCTCGAGCTCGATCCGGTGCTGCTCTTGCAGCTTGACGATGCCAGTCACCTCGTCGCGGGCGAGCTCTCGGTGCCGGTGCCGGTCGGGGCTCGCGCGTACGGCAAGGAGCACCCGAGCTACCCCCCGGGCGCCGATGGAGCGATCAAGGCCGAGTTCGGCGTGCGCGGCACGGTCGCTGCGCTGCGCGCGTTGTACCTGTGCTGGGCGCGGTCGGAAGGCTGGCAGCTGAAGGCCAGCCAGCAGCGAGACTTCGCGTTCGACGGCGACGTGGTCGCCATGGGGGCGTCCGGCTGGTGCGCGACGAAGGGTGAGCGGCGGCTCGAGATCGTGCTGGGGCAGTGGATCGCAGGCGAAGTGATCGTCGGTTTCCATTTCCACGCCTCGCTGGACGCCATCTACCAGCTCGGGAAGGGGGACACGCCCCCGTCGCTTCCGGCCGTGACGCGACCGTATCCGGCCGCGGCGCGCGAGACGGCTTCGCTGGACGCGCCGACGGCGCTCGTGTGCGACCGAGGGCTCGTCTACCTGAGCGATGGCGATCGCATCCGTGTCGTCGATCCGACCACGCGGCAGATCTGGCTGCTCGCAGGTGGCGGAAGTGACCGGTCCGGTGATGCCCGTCCAGAGAGCGTGGACTTGAACGGGCTCAGCGGCCTTGCCGTCGACGACGTCGGCTTGTGGATCATCGAGCGGGCTCGCGGAACGCTGCGCCGCCTCGTGTTCGCGACCGATACCGTGTCAACGATCGCTCGCGACCTCGGCAGGCCGACCCACCTGACACTCGCCGGCGGCTTGCTGTACGTCGTGGGCGAGCGCGCGAACCTCGTCGTGGTTCACCCCGCCGGGACGTCCCGCGTCATGCTGGGTGACGGTGCGCTGGCCGGGCTCGAGCGCGGCTGGGAGGTCGAAGGCCTCGCGAGCGCGGGCGGCTCGCTCTACGCCGCCGAGGGCAGCGGTATCGTGTACTCCATCGATCGTGCGACCGGTCAGGTGCACAAGCTCGCCGAGACGCCGCGGCGGCCACGCGGGCTCACCGCCGATCGCGACGCGCTCTACGTCGGTCACCTCGGTGCGATCACCCGGATCGGAATCCTCGACGGCAAGGTCGAGCAGATCGCGGGGTTACGCGGACCACCCGGCGACAAGATCGACGGGCGCGACGGCGTCGGAAGCATCGGCCAGGCCGAGAGCCTCGCGTGGGACGGCCACGGCGGGGTGTACTTCGTCGATGGCAGCGCCTTGCGCTGGCTCGATCTCCGCCGGCGCTACCTCGTCACCGCGCTGGACGCGAAGCGATCCGACTGAGCCGTGTGGATCCAGTGGGAAGATCGAGCGTGCGGGGCGCGTACCAGGAATTCCAGCCGAGCATCAAAACGACAGCGCCGTACGTCGCCACGAGCCGCGCAGCGTGGCGCTGGTAGACTCGACGTCGCGGATCTCGAGCAACGGAGCGTCCATGCCTGGCCACGACGTCGACAACCAGCCCCCGAAGTCCCGGAGCGGCGACGCGCAGCCCGGCGCAAGCCCGACGCCCGGCAAGCACACGCGGGTCGAGCAGGGGCAGGCCGAGGAGGCGGGCGCGACCGGATCGGCCGCCGACGCGACCGGCAGCGCGACCGCGGCGCCGTCGCCGGGCCGCCCGTCGCTCCAGGCGCTGTTCGGTGCGCGGCGCGACGCGGCTGCGCCGCTGCCCAGAGCGCGCGCCAGCGCGGGGCAAGCGCCCACCAGTGGGCCGGGTCCCCGGACGGGCCTGGGTGCGAAGGCGGGCCCGATCGCACGCGCGCGCAGCCCGCGCGAGTTGCAACGCGTGGTGCCGCCGGCGGTCCTGGCGCAGCATGGCCTCGCACCACCGCCCGCGTCCGCCGACGTACTCGCGGCACTTCCACGTCGAGATGACGATCCATGCCGAGGACCGCTATAACTTCAACCCGAACAACTTCGACATCGCCACCGGGACGCCGGACGCGGCGAACGGGCGCTTCGAGATCACCGGTCTCGGCCACGAGTACATGAACCGCGGCACGTTCTCGCAGCCGTTCGATTTCGACGCGACGATGGCGCCGGCGGCCAGCCCGGCGAGCAGCGCGACGCCGAATGATCCCGGGCGCAGCAGCCGCACGAGCCGGCCGGCGGACCGGCGCGCGTACCCGACCACGCGATGATCATGCAGGCCCGCCGCGAGGATCTCGACGAGCTGCGGCGCCGCAACATCGCGGTGCCGGCAGTGTTCGCGCGCGGCGCATGGCTCACGGTGGCGCTCGGCACGCCCGGGGTGGAGCTTGGCCCCAGCGCGACGCAGCTGCTGCTCTGGCTGCCGGTCGCGGAGCCCGGCGATTCGCCGGGGCCGACCTGGGCCGAGGTCGAGGCGGTGATCGGCGCGCGCGGCGCGGCCGGGTCGCGCACGGTGCCCGCCGCGGCCGCCGCGCTGTGGGCGGGGCCGCCCGCGCTCGAGGTGACGGCGACCGGCGATGGGTGGACCGTTCACGGCGCGGAGCTCCCCGCGGAGCGCTTTGGCAACGTGTTCTGGAAGCACGGCTGGGCGCTGGGCGGGCGCGCGGGCCTGCTGGTCAGCCTGGTGAACGATTGAGGGCGCCGGCGCGATCGCGGGGCCTCGCGGTCCTGCTGCTCTGGGCCTGCGCGTGCTCGAGCTCCAGCCCCGGCGCGCCCCCGGCGGCCTCGCGCAGCGGGCTGACGACCGACACCGACAGCCGGTCATACACCGACACGTCGCAGCGGCTCGAGTTCCTGGCGCGCTACCTGAAGATCAAGTCGCCGCTCGTCGACGCCGAGTACGTGATCCACTTCCGGGACAACAGCGCCGGCGCGATCCCGGGTCCCTCGGACTGGGACATCCGCGCCGCGCTGCAGGTGTCCGGCGACGTCGCGGCCTGGCATGCGGGCTGGGAACCGTGTCCGCCAGCCGCGCCGGACGTCCCGGCATGGGGCCGCGAGTTACTCGCGCGCCGGCCCGGATGGCAGCATCCCGGTACCCCGCCGCGCTGCTTCCGCGATCCGCGGCACCGCGCGAGCATCGCCTTCGTCTACGACGCCGACCATCTGGTCCTGTATCGCAACTCCAGCGAGCCAGCCGCAGACGACCCCAGATAGCGGGGACCGCAACATCGCTGGTCCCGGTAGCCCTGAGTCAACCGCAGCTCGGTCCACGCGGCGGGTGGTCAGCACGAGCCGTCGAGCATCGGTCGCGCGAACTTGTCGAGCTGCACGTCGTCGGCGCCCACGAGGACGAGGCCGGACCGCGACCGGGCGAGCACCTCGAACACGCCGTCACCATCGCAGTTCGCGGTCAGCGCGGTACGAGATCGACCACGGATACCTCCGGTCGCGCGCAAAACCTGATCCGGGGCGCGTTGCGACCTTCCATGCCGATGCCGCGGTTGACGTAGAGCGTCGTCGGGCCGACCTGGTAGCGGCCGGCCTCGAAGCGCTTGTCGAACTTCGAGTACGTGACCAGCGCGCCGTACCAGGGCAGGGCGACCTGCCCGCCGTGGGTGTGTCCGGCGAGATAGAGATCCACGCCGAGCGCGCTCGCCTGCATGATCTCGTCGGGATAGTGGAACAGGAGCACCGAGAGCGCGCTCGCCGGCACGGTCGCGAGCACATGTGGAATCGTGCGCTCGCTGTCGACCGGAACACCCGCGATCCAGACCTCGGCGCCCGGGACCGGAGCGCGAACCGCGGCGCTGGTGAGCTCGACGGCGCCGGTTCCGCCGAACAGGTCGAGATCGCTCCAGTACCAGACATCCCAGTTACCGCGGACCGCGTAGGTCGGCGCGATCGCGGCGAGCTGCTTCATCAAGGTGCGAAAGTTGTCGAGCCCGCCCGGCGCGTTGATCGCGTCCCCGGTGAACACGATCACGTCCGGGTGCTCGCCCGCGATCACGTCGGGTAGCCGGTCCTCGAGCCGCCGATCCGGATCGGAGTGGACGTCGGAGATCTGGACGATGCGGACCGATCGCGTCAGCTTCGCCGTCGCGACGCGTGTGTGCGTGACCTCGAGCCGGTACGGCTCGATTCGCCACGCGTAGGCGAAGCAGATCGCGCCGAGCCCGGCGAGCGACAGCACGACCCGGCGTACCCAGCGCAGTCTGCGACCGATCGTGCGGTGCAACAGGGCGCGGACGCCAAACGCCAGCGCCGCCAGGTAGACGAGCGCGATCGCCGCGACAAACACCTCGACTCGTGCGCTCCCTGCATCCACGCTCGAGCCAGCGTAGCATTCGAGCACCAAGAGATCGAGCAGCGCCGGGATCGCGGTCAGCGGACCTGCGAGACCCGGGCAGGGCGGGTCGCCATGTAGATCGCGATCCGCCCGTCGCGCGCGCTCGTGAGGTAGAGCCGGCAGCCGTCTGCCGAGACGTCGGTCGGGGCGTCGAGCGCCGGCGAATTGACCGATCTGACCGGCGCGAAGTCGCCGAACGACATCGCCGTGGTTGCGCGGTGCGCTTCCCAGACATCGAGCTCGCCCGACGCGCCGCGGTCGGTCGCCCAGTACAGCGTGAGGCCGTCTGCGGACGGGACCGGATCACCGTCGTTGGTCTGGCCGTCCAGCTCGGCCACCGCGCCGGGGTTGGTGAACCCACGCGTCACGCTGCCGACCGCGCGGAACACGGTATCGCCGGCCCCCGGCACGGTGCGCACGAAGTACATCGTGGTGCCGTCGCGCGTCACGTACGGCTGGACCTCCGACGCGGCGGTATTGACGTTGGGCGCGAGCCGCGTGTTCGTGAAGTCGCCGGTCGCCGAGCTGCGGGTCGCCTGGTAGATGTCGTTGTCGCCGGCGCCGCCGGCGCGGAACGACGCAAACAGCAGATCCAGCCCGTCGGCGGTGATCGTCGGATTGTACTGATTATCGGTATTGACGTTTGCGAGCACCTCGACATTGCCAAACGGTGCGGACACCTGCGAACGGCTCGCGGTGTAGAGCAGCTTCGTCCCGCTGCGCGCGCTGAAGAAGTACGCAGTCTTCTCGTCGGGCGATAGCCGCAGGCTCGCATCCTCGGTGGACGACGCGATCCCCGGAACCAGGACCGGGGTTCCGAACGGCTGGGTCGGATCGCAAGGCGGTGGCTCACCGCTGGCACTGGCACCGACACACAGTCCGCCGAGATCGCCCGACGCAGCACCGTAGCGCTGGCCGGTCGGGCAGCTGGAATCGTCGAACGAGCAGAACCCGGTAGCTTGGCACATGCCGCCACTGCACTGTGACGAGTCCGCACACTTGAACGCCTCGATCGGACGCACGCAGGCCGGGGCCAGGACGACCAGGGAACAGGAACCGACAAGGGCGTGAAGCCGCACGACTCGCCACGCACGATACCATCCTGTGAGTCGCGCCTGTGGTAACGTTGGTGCGTGCATGCCGGCTCGCGCGCAGAGACGGCTCGTTGGGGCAAGTACGAGATCCTTCGCCCCCTCGCCGTGGGTGGGATGGCGGAGCTCTACCTCGCACGCGCCGAGGATCCCGAGCGGCTCGTCGTGATCAAGCGACTGCGCGCCCAGCTGGCGCTCGAGCCGGAGTACATCGAGATGTTTCTCGACGAGGCTCGCCTCGCGCTGACACTGCACCACCCGAACGTGGTCGAGGTCTACGAGGTCGGCGAGGACTCCGGGCGGTACTACATCGCGATGGAGTATCTCCACGGCCACGACTTGCGTGACACCATGGCGAGGCTCACGGAGCGCCATGCCAGGGTGCCGCTCGCGCAGGCGCTCTCGGTCGCGCGGGCGGTGGCCGCCGCATTGCAATACACACATGAACGGACCACCAGCAACGGCGAGTCGCTCGGCATCGTGCACCGGGACGTATCGCCCCACAACGTGCTGCTGACCTACGACGGGAGGGTCAAGCTCGTCGACTTCGGGATCGCCAAGGCAAGCAGCCAGCGATCGCGGACCCGGACCGGCGTGCTGAAAGGCAAGGTTGCTTACATGGCGCCCGAGCAGGCGATGGGGATGCCGCTCGACCGACGGAGCGACCTGTTCTGTCTCGGTATCCTGCTGTGGGAGATGACCACCGGTCGGTGGTTGTACCGCCAGCGGACCGAGCTCGACACGCTGAATGCGGTGGCTCACAGCCGGCCGCCGCGGCCCTCGCGTGTGACGCCCGGCTACCCGCGCGATCTCGAGAAGCTGGTCATGAAGGCGCTCGCGCGTGCACCCGCGGGTCGCTGGGCGACCGCTGCCGAGCTGATCACCGCGATCGACGACCTCGCGCGCCGGCGCAAGATCACCCTGGGACCGGAGCGGGTCAGCGAGCTGACCGCGCTGGCGTTCGCCGACGAGCTCGCGGCCTGGCACGCGGTTCGAGGTTTCGGGATCTCGCTCGGCGATCACCTCGTCGCGCTGCACGA
>Ga0307515_10008607_pt1 | contig 19864 bp, 19 predicted proteins | sample 17_EM_MG_FD_194513 | JGI IMG/M metagenome (GOLD analysis project Ga0307515, IMG submission 194513) | Populus trichocarpa ectomycorrhiza microbial communities from riparian zone in the Pacific Northwest, United States - 17_EM | ecosystem: Host-associated > Plants > Roots > Unclassified | place... | reverse complement strand
TCACAATCTCCAAAGTACTGCTATTTATATGCAACTCAGCACCACAGAACTTGTCACACTGCCACAAGAATTTGTAAATAGAAGCTTCTACTAGTTATCTTTCAATTCATAATATTCTAGGGGGGGGGTTTAAGTGGGTGGCTGTGTTGTTATAAGCGACAAGGCGCAGCGTACACGAAAGTGGGCCCTTTCGTGGGCCCAATACCGGCGAAGGGATAACCCACAAATCCTCCAAATTTCGCGTCATAGTCAACATTGGAGAACTTCCCGGTGACCATCGTGAGCCAGCAAGCTGCCGCATCCATACGTACGGTATTCCCATCGTCGAAAAGGTGATAATTATTACTCGCGTAGCTATTCGAAGAATAGTTGCTGCCAGCTGGTCCGAATTCGTAAATAGCATCCACAGGTTCGATGACGAAAGAGGGTCCTACGATACTGTTTGCCAGAAGATGGATGGGTAATGACGTGGCAATCAAAAAAAAACCCCAAGACATGAGTGCTACGAACTTCCCTTTCTGTTTATGTTTGATGGAAAATGGAGAATTCGTTTCCACAGTAACGTCCCCATATTTTCTCAATGCAGCTTTTAAGTCGTCTGCCATGAGACCTGAAGCGAGTTGCTGGTACGTGTTCGACACGCCTAGGAGGACGGTGGCGAAAATGTTGATGGCAAGATGAACAATAATACTCTTCGTATCCATAGCATTGCACGACTCTGAGTCCCTATCTATGGCCACCGACGTAGTGAAAGGGTTTAGGTGTTTTAGTTGAAGATAATCTCGGAAGCTGATAACCGCTAAGCAGCTAGTAGCAATAGCTAGAACACAAACAGAGATAGCCATTGCCATTAATGATCTATCTAGAAGCATATCTGGCAGCCACCAGTTTCCTGAAGACAGGGCGTAGTCGGTGATCGTCGGTAGTCCTTCATCATCAATACAAGCTGTCGAGTCGCTGCTCCACTTGTCCAATATAGGCTCCAAACTGGAGGGATGTTTAACGGGCAGTTCATAAGAACTATTGTCGGAGTCCGAAGAGAATCTGATTCTAGTTTGTCTTTAGCCCACAAGCGTAAATAACTAGTATCAGTGGGCATGTACTTACGCATCCGTTGAGTCTTCTGTACTTGAAGCAAAAATTTTGCGCCGGAAAACCATGCCTGGATGTTTAAGACTCCAATCTTCATACTAGACAGATTTGGGATGAATACATACTACTGATTAGTTTGTCCTCACTGAAATAGCACTTTCTTGATTGCCAGTTTCCAGACTGGTGAGGGTATCTTTAAACCAAGAGAAACAGCGTAGCGAGAGTGCAACTAGGACGAAACAATCGCTTTATATTGAAGGTATATGAGATAAAATCTAGCTCTCTCCGCAGCTTCAGCTGAGAGTAAATGCATACATATAAACCTTTCTACAAAGCAAGTGCCTGACCAGTCGACGTCACCCAAAGAGACGGGTACCCAGAAGCTCGAGTAACCACTGCCTGAGTAGAGCCTGGAGGATTGGTTGGTGGTCACACAAGTTGCAGCTGCAGTGGCAAACGGGTACAGCCTTCTCTCCGATTTGTGCGTTTATTGGCCAAACTTTGTGGCTGGCACTCCGAATACGAAGTAAAGAAATTTGGGCGCGTGAACGTGTGAGGCTGAGCACAATCATTCCTCGATAAATTTCAACTTGACTTGTAGGGCGGTTCTAAACGCGTCAAGTTATCCCCTCGGCTATTTCCGGTGGTTGCAATAGTTGATTCGGCAATTTCACTTGTCGATCAGCTGAAGTGACCAATAAAACATGTTCTGCTTCGCCACAGTTATTGTATGACATTGTACTTGGCCACTCTCGTATGCCACTACTCTGGAGTATTGCAACCGATCTGAGCATGTAGGGGATAGCTACTAGGTACTAGGCAGCAGAACAATAAATTTGTCTCATCCTCCATCCAAACCCGACAAGGTTGTGGAACCAGTTATATATAATTAGCTATTGCAGCTGGTGATCTGCCAAGCGCTAACATGAAGGCTTTGACACGTAGTTTCATTGGCGAGCGAATGTCAAGATGATCGCTGCTTTAGTAAGTACAAGTTACAGTGGCGGCTTCGCCGCCCTTTGGAAGCGCCCAGATAGATCATCTCCAGCTCGACTCCCAGGTATACCTCACCCCTGGCTTCCAAGTACACTCAACTCCAACCCCTACAGTATACTTGTTGTGCAGGTCCCAAGCCCACAAGTGTATCTCTCCAAGTCTCTGTGAGTTTGTACCATTTCTATGACCAGAGCAAATATTGTCAGCTGAAAGATGCTTTCTACTCAGCTATTTGAATCAATTGAAGTCCAATTAAGTCCCCAAGTTTTGCTCTAATCACAACATGTTCTATGGATGAAACATCCATAAATAGGTCCTATTTCACTTTCTAGTTGCCAATTTACTCTATTGCAAATTCTCCTTGTACTACTGAACAAAAACATTCCAATAAAGGTATTAATCCATAACCACTCACCCAATATTAAAGATATCATGAATCTGAACCTGGGATGTGAAAGCAGGTATAGTTATACACATTTTGTGTATATGACACTTTGTTGTCAGAGTCCAACTCACAGACTTAAATTAATGGGTCATTCTAGATCTGAGTTCATGTGGTTTATACTTGCCACTATCAGCCACTCAGCCACAGAATTCTGACCAATAAGAATCGAAAAAGACACATGTCGTCTCCTTATATTCACCCGCCTGTTCATAAGCCTACACTGCTAAATCCTGCGGGCTTTCAGATATCTGAGGCCGCCCACGGGTCCGGTCAGCCGGGCCGAGCTACTTAGGAACACTGACCTTATCCAACTTTCCATAAGTGCGTTTAAACAGATAGAACTAGTCTTCATTAGCATTAAGCTTATTATAAGTAGAAGATATACCTCACATCTTCATAAGTAGGGGTAACTTTAGCGAATTAACGAAGACAATAGGCAGTTAGATGCTTTATAGTGGATATAATGGACCTTTGGCAACGGTTAACCGTGACGCAGATGGGAATGGTGGGGGAGTGGGTTGTCTGGCGAGCTTTGGACATGCAGGAAGTGGGAAGTTGGGTGGAGTCGGAGTAGGTGCTTTGTGGTTGGCCCTGCTGGATAGGCCGTGAGTAGCAGACTTTTGGTTGTTGACCACTAACAAGGTGAACGGGAGTGATAATGAATGATGAGTTTGAAGAGTCTGGAGCTAGAAGGGAACTAGAAGATGTCTCTGCAAGATGTTTGATGTTCAGAGTTTGCACAAATAAGAGTTACATGTCATTGTCATGACCCGATCTGATAGAAACAACCCCTCTTTCGTTTACATCACCTCCAGCTTACTATCCGCAACGTCTGCATCACACTCGTACTGACAAGTCACGGTTTATCTTCATCAACCTTCCCTCCGTAGAACACAATTAATAGCCCTATGCTGTAGATTTATACCGAACCCACCCTTTACGGCACCGAAGCCAAATCCGCCGTGGCCCCACCCGACTTCCTCACTTACCAACTTGACGTAGATAATCGAACAAACATTGGAAAATGCAAATGCGGGAGCAAACATAACCATTTCCCACCAAAGAAAGATACTTAAGGAACCAACGCAATCAAGCCCCAGTATGAATAAATGGCGCCCACCCTAACGGATTTCCCGGCTTGCCCGGCTTGCCTAACTGGCTCATTCTCACCTTCATGACCGCATGATGGTGAGCCCAGGCAACCCTGCGGTGTCCCACATTGCCTCGCTCATGATCAGGGCTAAACAGCAAGCGATAAAATTCGGCCGCAACCTCGCGGCAAAGCTTATCCTGCGACTGCCAGAGGGTAGCAAGTACATGGCTGAAGCCAGCGAGCTGGAAGCCGCTGGCGATGTGGATGACTTCATTGGCCAGGGCATTCGACGGGTTATCGGCGGTGCAGCAAGCAGAAAGATATGCAAGTTGCGCGATTTCGAAATTTGCCCTGGCAATACCTTGTACAGTCAATGTATCCGGCCTTGTATCCTCTAGATTTGCATGGTTCTTTAAGAGCAATCGGCTGTTGGATGGATCTATTGCATCCGAAACGCCATGGCACGCAAAATGTATCACTTGAGATGACCGCAGTTTATCAAGAACCTGTTCTGCGCTTGGGCTCTCCAGGATCGTAGCACTGGTGGATTTCGGAGGTAGTATATCGACAATATCTGCAACCTCTTTGCTAACATTCAAGAGTGCTGCATGGCCTGCCGTAGTTGGCATGGAAACTAGGAGAACATGCGTATTTGATCCGTTGGTGGTAGTTTGCGTACTGTTCGGCTGGTTGCTGAGTCCGCTGAAGAGCCTTAAGTCTTTCTGACGAGCATGGGAAAGGGCTCTGATAGTTGGGATGTACGATGAAATTGCACGACTCATCGTGTTGCAGGTTGAACCTGGAGAATGATCACCGGCTGCATGGAAAGGCGCCATGCCTAATTTTCCCACCCCAATCCACCAGATATGAGTCTGGTTCGTATCGCTAGATCTATCTAGTCGCAACTCCCCAAGAACTGGCTCCACGATAACATTCCAAAGCCACATCAAAAGGTCACTCATCAATTTGTTTCTCTTGCCATATGTCCTCAAACTTCCAGTGACACATTCTTTCGTCATCCTTTCCATCCAAACCTCTGCCTCCTCAACTTCAAGTAAGGGTAGTTCCAGCAATTTTATTTCAGAACTCGTCACAATTATCGCGTCGCTATGGCAGAAAGTGGTATTGACAATAACGATGGGTCCCTCGGTAGCCATCATCATTAATTCTTTAGGGTTTGGTGGGAGTAGAAAGCCTTCGTGTCCGGGTATTTGTCGAATATACGCTAAAGTGTCCTCGAAATCGGAAATTGCTTGCTTGCGGCTACGGTCATCGGGCAACGAGTTGGATAATGGTGAATCGATTTCGGCTCTAAGGTCACCAAATTTTCTCGCTATCTCGGGATGCGTCGCCATGAGATCTGAGAGGTCGCTTCTGCAATCGATTGCAAACCCCATGATCACTCCCCGACCGAGTTCTAAGAGCTGCAAGGCATGAAGAGCCCCCTTGCCAGCATTAATAGCCATTGCAGCAGCATCAACTCCAAGTGTCGATAGGCCACCCTTCGCAAGGAGATACTGCTGGTCATTCCGTTTCAAAGATCTCTGGCTGACCTTCGGCATTAATGCAATTGCTTTGTCGTACATATCAGAGGCCTCGCCAGGCTTCCCCGCAGATCCGAGGAACGCCGCCGCATTTCGGGACCCAATAATTCGGGACCCTGGCGGAGCAGCTTCATTTTCCCAAATCTCTAGACAAATGTAATAGGCTCTGCGGATGTCATCCTGCGTGCCTTCAGCTCCCTTCCTTTCAATTTGACGTCCTAACCTGGTCCTGGTTGTTTGCTCAGAGATCTGGCCATGAGTCATGTACACCCATCTAACCATCAATATCTCCATAAAGTCAAGTAACCACTGGGCCCGCCCTGGGTATGTTTTTGGTTTGGAAGTAACAGCTTTGTCGTATAACTTAATGGCACGGTCTATGTCCTTACGCTCGCTGGTTTGTCGGAATCTGCGGAATAATGAATAAGCCAAATTGGTGGCTCGTATAGCGTGTACGGGGTCTTCGGGATGTGTCGCAGCCAAGATCTGCTCTCCGAGTGTGATGGCCATGTGAAGATCGTCCAAGTTTCCGTTTTGCTGAAAACGCTGCTTCAGCCAGCCAGTGTGATTGTTCGATAAGGTGATGTAATCCGGGTCACTGGGGGAAGTTAAATCCAAGGCCTCACAGCTGAGTACTAAGCCAAAATCCATATCTTCGGGGTTGCGTGTGCGTTCAAATTTCCGTGCTAGCATATTCGAGAGGTTGCAAATCATCGAAACGTAGTGGGAGCTAGGGTATGGTTTCTCCAGTGCACTTTGAGTAAGACGTATGGCTTTCTCAAGGTCGTCCATGTCGCCACTCCGCTCGAACCTAGTTAGCAGGATTAAAGCTAGCGCGGTGCTCTGGCTCGAGGCGCCTTTAGAGCCGTCCCGTCCCTTATCCTCTCCGAGCGCAACAGCTCGTTCAAGGTCGTCTAAATCTCCCCCCATCTCGAACCGAGCTTCATATGCTTGCATTAGTGGTACTCTCTCGGCAGGCATCGATTTGTATCTCTCCTCTCGCAGCTTTATTTCTTCTTCGATGTTCGGGGGTTTGCTGAGTAGTCCTGAGCTAAACGTTACGCCACTGGTTCCGTCGAATGTTGGGTGGATAGTTTCCCTGATGGTTTGGGCCGACCTGACTCTGAGGAGACCGGTATTGGTGTGTATTTGCTTAGCAAGGGCCAGACTTTCAAGTCGGCCAGCTTAATGCGGGTGTTTGGGTGGTGCCTTGAGAGCATGTTTGCCGTGTGTAATGGCCTTGTAGAGATCGTGAAAGTCAAGTTTCAGTTCGAATCGTGCCCAATACATTCCACCCAAATTCCCAAGCATGCTGCAAAAAGAATAACCGGGAGGATTTAGGGCTATCATTAGCGCCTCTTCACAGAGTATCATTCCGACTTTAAGTTGCTCCACATCGCGGGTGCGATCGAAACTTGCCATCCATGCTGTGGACCAATTGCCCAAAATATTTTTTCGGCCAGGGTCGGTAGGTGACATCTCTTTCGTTGCCTCTTCTCCGTACTTCAAGCCTTTTTGAAGATCATCCATATCCCCGTTGACGTTAAATCTAAAAAAGAGAGCCTTACTGAGACAATGAAGTTTGTGCACCCGGAAATGGCGCCGATCAGCCGACAGCGCCCGGTTGACATACACCATAGCTTGATCCAAGTCGGTTGGATTGCCCCGTTTTTCAAATCTGCTCAGCAACATTTCGCAGAGATCATGGCCTTTACATGATCTTTCATATTTGTCGCCATAAGAGGTTAATGCGTATGCTTGCTGGCATAAACTGATGGCCGAATCCAGGTCTATAGGATTACCCCACAGCTCATACCGTTTACGAAGTTCTTCGCCTTCTCTGAAAAGATGTTCGTGCATCCCTAAGCTGCTAGAATGGCCATGATTGCTTTGAGATGCACCCTGTGAACTGAATTCCCCGGGGTTGATGCCCTGGGATACATGGGCCAAATCTTCCCCAACCATCTTTTCCAGTGATCCACCGCGAGGACTAACGTTCAAAATCTTCTCTGATAAATTTTGGGCCAATTGGTAGTCATCGGAATCGCCTAGGTTGTCGATTCTCGCTTCCAGCATCCTACGGAGGTATTTCAGTCTGTCTTCTCGGCTAGGATGGTCGGACTGAATGGCAATTGCATTTTGAGCGAGGTAGATGGCTTCGTTGAGATAGTCGGCGTCGTGGGTCTGCTCATATTGATCGAAGAGTACATTGCTGGCTGCTAAAATGTCGTCGATTTCATGATCATTGGTGTTTTCCGCCATTTGATGTAGGTTGGGACTTTTGGCCAGGAATTAGCAACGTCAATGAATTAATCAGATGACGAACCTTGTGCGGTTGAAGGATATCTCAGATGTTTCAGGGGGAGTAATGTCAGTTTGGAGAGTCTGATTGAGACTACCATTCGATTTGCCGCATCGTTATTGCTGGATAGGCGGGATTATATCTTAAAGAAGTAAGGTTATGGGAAGAGTGAGGAGGCGATGTGTTCGGTGTCAATGACAACAGCATAAGCTGCAGTTTGATATTTCCTCATAGTACTTACGGTGCAGAATTACACCAGGAGTGTTCATGCTGTTGTATCCCCAAGTGTCTATTTAGTTTCATGGAGGTGATTGTCGTCTTGCAGTTTGACTCACTAAAAAGCAAACATGTATAGTCACTGACCGTCTGATAGCGAATACCGTCCAGTGATAGTTTTACGTGTTCTTGGTGGCAACGAATTTACCCAGTCAATCACTGCATGGCGCAATTCGGCTGGTCAACATTTAGGGCCCTGTAACGCTGACCATGCATGAGATCTCAAACTGCAAACGAAACTTAGTACAGTACTGAGCTTTTCGCACTGAAAGCTGGTGTAGGACATACTCACTAGGTACATCACGAGAATGGTATTTAGTTGTTCAAAGTCCCATGCTATTCTCGAAAGCGGAGTGCCTTGGTACCGGCTTTCCATGTGCTGTTCGGAGTGTATGTTTGTGTACAGTCACGGTAAGTATGTGAGTTTATGCGCCAAGGTGATTAACGCCCAAAAGAACCCTCAAGCATACACCCACTTACCATGACTGTACATACCTGCATGGGAATTCTTGGAAGAAGAGTTTCTTCTTACCTCAAAGAAGTTCCACCAACGACCTACAGAAGCAGCACAACGCAGCAATTACTCTGGTATTAGTTCTACCCAACACCCAGTCTATAAAACATACCCACCCTAGTCATACACACCCACCCTCAACGCCTGGGTCCTCCTTCTCCAATCGTATAAACCCCCACGGCATACCCCGCCCTAACAACCACCAAATCCCACGCCATCCGAATCGAGTCACTAACAAGATCCATTTTGGTCCCCTCAACCTCATGCCAACTCACGGGCACCTCCACAACCGGAATCCCCTTATACCCCGCCAACAACAACACCTCAATATCAAAAATCCACCCCTCAGTCCTCAAATCCCCAAATACGGCCCTTACCGCGTCTCGCGAGAAAAGCTTAAACCCACACTGCGTATCCGCAATTTCCCTCACCCCCACTGTCTTAAGTACCATGTGAAACCCGTGCATCAAAAAGTTCCTTACAAACGACCGCTTCACTACCGCATCAGTAGTAACCATATGCGCCCTACTCCCCACCGCAATTCCATATCCCTCCTTCTCAACCCCCCGCACCCGTGTCATCAGCGTAGACAGATCAGAGAACTTACTCGCGCCGTCCGCATCGGCGAATACCGCGTACCGCCCGCGTATATGGCGCATGCCATGTGCGACTGCACCGCCCTTTCCGCGGTTGCGCGCAAGAACGATAACACGGATCTGGTCTTTAGCGACGAGCGGGGATGTAGCGGCGAAGCGGAGGGCGGTAGAGGCAGTATCGTCGGTGGAGCCATCGTCGACGATGAGGATTTCCCAGTCATTGGGGGAATACGTGGTATGTAAGTGTTCTACTGCTTCTTCGAGCATGACGGGAAGACGCGCGGATTCATTGTATGCCGGGACGATGACGGAGATCTCGAGGGTTGCGGGAGAGGAGGAGAAGGCATCGGGGAGGGAGAGCGCGGGGGTTGTGGTGCCGGATGTGGTTGTTCGGAAGGTGCGCTCTGAGGGGGTGGAGGGGCGTGGGTGGTGCGCGATTAGGCGGAGGAGCAGGTAGGCCTGTGAAGGTTAGCGGGGATGACGGAGAGGGCGGGAGGCGGTACGCAAGAAAGAAAGAAAGTCAATAGGCCAACTAGGGCGGTGAAAATGTAGGATGGCGGCACTCCGCGGGCGAGCTCAAGGAGTGCTCGGGGGTCCGAAAGAGCGGGAAAAGTCATGGTGTCGAGTTGGCCTGCCGTCTTGTTCAAAGGAGTGGAAGCGACGACAGGTAAAGAATGGCGGATGCAAAAAGAAATGTAGTCTCGGGGGTGGTACACCAAGGTTCCGAGACTAAAGGAAGGGACTGACTGGGGAATTTCTTAGGGAGACGTGTCGTTCGGATGTTTAGGTGATTAAAGCTGACCTGCAGCTTGATCCCTGTACAATGTCATGTGATATTACCCGGTGCTGACAGGTCACTCGGGCAGCCCCGAAATCTTCTCCGCTTCTCCACAGCCAGAAGATAGAATCTTTGCTCCGGAAAGTTATATCACAGACACATTAATGAACCCTTGGTATCCCCGCCTCGCACCGTCCTGCCCTCCTTCGCCAGCTTCTTTTTATACTTCATCACCTCCCAATCCATAACCTTCTCAACAATAATCCAAACCACCAGCAACACTCACCCAAACAACGTATCCAGGAGCACATTCCCCTTAGGTGAACCCCCCCATGCGCTTCCCTTGATAGTGCTGCCCATCAGCGTCGTAGTCACCAGTGTCTGTCCTTTTTCCAACTTCCTAAGACAATTCTCCGCCACCTGTTCTGGGGTTTGCCCCTCATCCGCACCCTCTAAAATTTGTCAACTCCGGCTTCGTCTTTTGCTCCTCCTCGAAGCCAGTGTGTAGATTGTTGTCGGAAAACACGCATACACGTCGATTTCGTACAGTAAACACTCCTGCCTCAATCCATCCGCCAGTGATCTAACTGCAGCTTTGGCGCGCGAGTATGCATTATAACCGGTGATCGGGCAGAACTCGAGCATAGGAGGTAAATATAATGTGGCATTTCTCTCCACTGGTGGTGGGGGATGCATTCATGGAGCGGATTGAGGCGTGAGCGGTGTGCAGCGCCGTGAAATAGTTCATCTGCATATCCTATTCCAACTTCGCGCTACTGTAGTCCTTCATATTGATCTGATTGGTGGGGTGAGTGACGTGACGTCATTTTGATTGGTCTTAGTTACACAAACCACTGCACTTCCCTCATCCAATTCATCATCTATATTCCACTCAATTACAAAACCGTTCGACAGACTACGTACAAAAGAAACACTCCGCAACCAAAGAACCCAGCCAGGAGCCCCCTTAAGTTTCCATCTCGACAGTCCTCAACACGACCTCCTCAGCCGTAACCCAATCCTTCACCACAACCTCAATCCTCCCATCCTCCTCCTTACCCTCACCCTCACCCTCCTCGTCTTCCTTCCCATTCTCAACCTCCCTCAAATCATCTCCCAGACGCTTCCTCAACCCCCTCGTAACCCCCGCTAAAACGTTACTCACGCTCCAAAACTCAGGATCATCAGGGTCCTTTGCCCAGTACAGATGCTGAAAGGGAAACAATCCACTGAGACGGGGCACCTTGGGCCAGGGCGTTTCGTTGATTGCGAAGGGCGTGAGATGCCAGCCAGTAAGTGCTTTCTCGTTCTCGTCGCGCACTTGCATGTATACCAGATACACGAACCTGCTGATGCGGCCGAGGGTGGTGTCGAATGCAATCATGGTTTGTGGAGGCCGCTCGCCCGTTGGGTCGATCTCGCAGATGTCGTCGATATAGCCCATTGGAAGTGACGATCCCGTGTCCAGCAGGTATGGCCGCCCTTTGAGGTCGTTGTCGGAGTCTGTTGCGATAGCCATGTTTATGTTGAAGTGGCCGGACCAGTTGAGGCCTTTGGGGATCGCGTTGAGTTGTAGGTTTGCGTATTGGAGGGCTGGTGTGACGAAGGGCTGACACAACCAAGTCATCAGTATCCATTTTCCGCAGAAGGGGAAGCGGAACTTACAGTCTCGTACCAGATATATGCATGCGGCTTCTCATACACATCTCTGAACACCTTCTCCGTGTAATCGTACTGAAAATCCCACCATGTATGTGAGCAACCGATGACATCGCCCTCGAAGATGGCAATCGACCAGGTCCTGTCGAGGCCCACGAACAGTGGACAGCACACCTCGATGCGACGGATTGCGTGGGTGACACTTTTCCAGATCTTTCCTGCTTTGAGGGAGATGTGGGGGCGTTTCTTGCGGAGGTCTTCGAGGCGCTCTTGGCGGAGGTTCTTTCGGCTAGAGGAAGGGGTTAGTGAGTGATGGTTTGTGAAAAGTGGGTGGAAAGACAAACGCTTCTTCCTGTCGTTCCTGAATGTTCTGTATCAGCCTGATATCATTACGGCGCTGTTCGATGATCTTAAAGTTATCGCTCCCACTCGACGCCTCCAATGGGTCGATGCCGTGAATGGGTCCACCACGGGGTGGAACACTATAAAGTTAGCCTTCACGTAGTCATGGAGGGTAGCCAACCCACCGCTTCTTCCTATCTTCATACTGATGCTCAATCCTATCCTGCCTTCACTATCATCAGCACGCACCCTCCCAACCATCCAGGAACCATACCACTCCGCAAACGAGATATAATTGACCCACACCCCAGCCTCCTCCACAACTCTAACCGAATTCTTTGCCCTCTGTCCCGCGTCCCCCGCCTTGAACGCAACCCACCCCCAAAACCTCGGGAACACACCATACAGCTTCACCTCCTCCGTCTCCTTCACCTTCTCGCGGAAAGCCGCAAACACCATCTCCCGCACCTCCTCGTTCCTGGCATCCTCGCGGTACTCCCCCGTATCCTCATCCCAGTTCACATCACCCTTCCACAACCCCTCCGGGTCCTTCCCCAGCGAAATAAACACGTATGATCCCGCATCATGCGTCTCCTCGTGCACCGCCTCCGCGAAATCTTTGGCGTTAGGGAGAACGGGACAGTAGTAGATTGTGCCGTCTGCGCTGAGGGTTTCAAGGGGTGGGGGCTGGGGCTTGGACCGGCGCATGTCGCAGATTATAGTGGTGTCGTAGTCGTAATCAACGGTTTCTGTGTCTGAGTCGGAGTCGCCATCGGAGGAGGAAGGGGGGGAGGAAAGGGGGGAGGAGGGGGTGGGACTAGTGTCGACGGAGAGGGTACGGAGCTTTTTGCGGGCGCCCTGTTCGTCGGCGCACTCATCGCCTACATCGCAGCAGAACATGTTGGGCAAGAGTGGTGGGGAAGTTGACTTGGTTGGATGGTGAACTGTGTACAGGAGCTGGGGAATTTGAGATAGACAAGCAGAGATGGGGAAACAGTGGTATGGTGACTGCAGTTGGGTTCTCTGGGTGAATATATTCACTGACATTTCGTCTATTAAACAACAAAGAGATCGGGTTCGTTAACAGATAAATCCCTGTAATAACTCCAAAACGCCACATCTTCAAACAAACAATCAGATAGGATACCATTTCTTACTAGGGCTTGCAGGGCATAGACATACTATCAAGAAGTAACCAATACTCCACGTTGCAAAGTAGGAAATGCATTCCAATTTCATTGAAGGCTTCTAGGAAAGAACAAATCTCCAGTACTAGCCACAAAATCTGGATGAATCCAATACTGACAATGGGTTGGTGAAGGAGGACAAAGACTGAAACTGTACTTAGCGCAATGTCATTGCAACAAAGGAAACCGACTATTCCAGTGTCTGGAAGGCTGTAACCTAAACAGTATAGTGGAAGGGAATAAACAGACGGAGGACCTTCTAGAACCTAAAATTGCAGTGCTTATACTATAGATTTTGTGGTATATTATCACTTTTCAGAGACAGCGCGATCACTCGGATTCACTCTCAAGTGATATACCATGAATCCGGGTATGTGGCCGAAAAGGTGTCGAATACCAAACATAAACTGCACAGACGGAGGCCATCGCATTAAGCTCAACATCATCGAACTGTATTAAAATGAGTACACGAGCAAAACGAAAATCTATGATACAATAGCAAAAGCGAATCAAAATCTTGACCATACCAGCCATCTCCCTACATTCTATACGTTTAAAGAATGTATTGATGACATTCTCGCTGCATAGATTATTACCCTACCATTCTGTTAACCTTTGAACTACAAAACATGCACTTGAATCCAACGCTCGGATGCACCATGTTTACGCGTATCGTGAAGGCATCCTCGAGTATCTGTTTCTGTTACTTCCAGGGTATTTTCGTGTATCCAGTGTTCTTCTACTGTCGCTTCTTGGTGGTGGTGGTGGGTGAGGCTCCGGAACAGTTGACAATCGAGAATCATAGTAAGAATCATACAAATCCCCAAATGATGCAGCAGAAGACCGGGCGACCCTTTGAGGGGTATGGTGTCGGTCTGTCTCTGATTCACCGTGACCAATTTCCTCTATGGAATCGCTAGTTTTGGCAATTCCAACATGATTATCGGTGGACGACGACGGCGTGTGTGGACCTACCCCTAAGACTATCAACTACTTTTCAAGATCTGGCTTGCGGGAAGGTCTACCTGGTTGTCCTGGTTCTTCCATTGCGGTCGGCGGTGGTTTGAGGTATTTCTGTAGAGGCAAACCAGGCGATGGCGGTCGGGCAACCAAAATCGGCCTTGAAATTGGGTTTGGCTGTCTTGTATTTTGATCGTGTGTAACGGCGGTATATGAGGTTGCTTTGCCTTGCGAGGAAACGTTGTCATGGAAGTCATATAGATCCTGACTCGATTCAGATGAAGCATAAAACTTTGCAGCATGTGCCTGTGGATGAGAAGCGATCGGTCCCGATGAAGAGAGCTCCGGATGTCGTTGATGCGTTGGTGAATCGGGCGCCTTTAGATTCATATCCACCACATGAGATTTGGTTATTCTATTGTTTTCCGAGTTCTTTGAAGCCGAGCCTGCACCAAGATCCAAGGCAATTGTTGAAGTTTTCGTAGAACGCGAGGGTTCCTTGCCGTATGGGATACGATGTAGGGAAATAGTCGATCGGGAGGCGATGGATGGAGTGGTCGGGGGTGATTGAGCTACTCCTCCAGTGAATCCTCTCTCCAGAGCCCGAATTCCGAAAAGATCACCCTCTTCTTCTTCCCGTTGATTCAGCGCAACCTCCTCCATCCTTCCCTCCTCGCCCGCAGCCTTCGCTTTCAATGCCTCAACGTAGTCAGTATCAAGCGAGATGGTGGGTTTCGAGGAAGTAACCTACAGCACAAATATTCTTGGTTCTAGAGAACGTTAGTATCTCCTGTCAACAGCTTGAACTCGAACAAAACTCACCTCCGCTTTTGCAAGTACAATTTGAAAAATGCAAAGCAGACCACCAGGATAAACAGTGTACCCACTCCAATACTACCCACATACTCAGCCAAGTTCTTGAACAAACAGCGTAAAAAGAGGGATCTTACGCATATTTCGCCCCCAAGGTTAGACCTTTTAACCAGTTTGTCATGTCGTCTTGCAATTACCAAGAGCTAAACTAGTAATCTACAACTTCGTAGATTAAAGGACTGCCTTCAGCTGTTCCGGTCGGACCAGACGATGGAGATTTCCGTTAGCGAACGTTGAGTAGATGATGGAGGCCGGTTGCTATGTGGTATGGTGATGATGTAGATGGTTGTCGTGGTTGACAATGAATGAAGGGTCGAAAAGAAACGAAAATGGAAACGAAAGACTTCGAATAGCAGAAAGAAACGACTGGACGTGTTCGGACGAGAAATCAAAGACAATTAATATCGGCTGGCAGCAATCATGGTCTGCTACAAAGGAAGGCTAGAATAAAAGAGCAGAGATTAGCGATGTCTGCTAGAGAGGTGTTTGATATGACGTTAAAGGGAGAAGGAAAGAATTGAGCTGAACTAGATATGCAAGGTCCACAACCCACCATCCCATAACAAAGGCCAAGACTATATTTACCTCACGCATGCATGTAGGTATGGAGAATAGAGGACCTTACTTTGACGCAACACACGAACAAACGGACAAGTAGGTGAATTGCAACGCCACACCTCTATCGTACAAGATTACATGGATTGAAAGCTCATAATGGTTTGTCTTGCACAGCTATTGATAGATGGGGTTTCTCTGTTCTAAGGACGAACATGTAAGAGTTTAGAGTACTCAGCATGTACCGAGACATTACCTGTTATTGGGGCGGTTGTTCATAGCCTACAGTCATATAATATTACACAAAGGTATTCTCGCTCCGTACCGGAGACTTGAATACGAGGTATATCTTCCCTGACTCACTTTGATGGCATTATCTACGACATCTGACACCGAACCTTAACATCATTTAATAATACTAGAATCGGCTGTGCTTTCAAAGCTATTATTGAGGACAGCGGCATATTTGAAGATTTCTAAATGTTTAGAATATGGGAAAATGGACAAAGCCGGCGGTTTCTGCCGAGAAGCGATAGTGACTCTGGAGTCGGGAAGGGTTAGGTTTCTTCTCGTCCAAAAGGAAATCACATCTGCTAAATTCTAGTGTATTGTTATCGTCCTATACCTGGACGGATTATTGTGCGGTTTGAGATGGACTTTGTGGCATTCTCCGCAATCTTCAACCAGGGTAACTGATATCCCTTGAAGTTATACCCTCCCCTCCCTCTTCAATCCATCCCAAAGAGCCACCGCACACAATGCCTTTGCATCAACCGTTTCCCTCCACAAATCACACAACCTCACAACCTTCAACGTAATCCTCTCCCCATGTTCCCTCAGCCCCGTCAACTTCCCTCTCCACTCATTCAGCGTCCCCTTATCAATCCTATGCCGATACGCAAACACCTTCATAAACTCATCGCACCCTATCCACCACATCCATTAGCCTCAATCCCCTACACATCTCATGCACCTACCTCCAGGACTGGGATACACCGCCGTCTGGATCCTCTCCTCCCCACCATCCACAAACTTCCCCAGCGCCAACTGCGTCAAATCCAACAACCTATCAGCCGGAATCTCAATCCCACATTCCTCCTGTATCTCCTTCGCTGCGGCGCCCGTAAACGAAGAATCATCCATCATCCCCGCAGGGAGCTCCACAAACTCCAACGAACCCGCCGGGACCCGCGGCTGCACCGTTAGCACCACCCACTCATCCCCGCCTTCCTCTTCTTCTAGGATCAGAAGGATTACAACTGAGCCACCGCGAAGGAAGATTATGCCTGGGAGCTTCTCGCCCTCGGAGTTCGAAATGTCGGCGCTGAACTTGAGGAAGCCAATGCGGGGGCCGAAGAAGTCGACGGATTGGATTGTGAGGGAGCGCAGGGAGTAGGGAGAGTCGTGGAAGCTGTGGTTTGGGTTGGATTGGAGGGAGAGGGAGTGGGAGAGGGTTGAGAGCCAGGAGGTGAAGGGGGGGTGGGAGAGGAGTTGGGTGCGGGTTAGGTCCGGGGGGAGGGTGATGGGGAGGGTGGAGGTGTTGATGGACATTTTGGAGGATGGGCGGCGGGAGGTATAGAGAGGCGATTTGGTGAGACGGAGTTGGGATCTGGCAAGGGTTGGGAGGGAGGTGAGGTTCATGTGTGATGTCGGAGTGCATTATGATGTCATCGGAGGCTCAAGTCACTCTGGACCGTGCAATCCCTGTCAAAACTCACATTCACGGCATTTGCCAGAAAAAACCCGCGGATGTATATCCACCTCTGGCGGGAGCTCATAGCTTTTCCAATCTACGACTGCGTAGCATCCATTGAAATTAACACCATATATTCGGAGTGTCTCAATGAGCTAGTTGCTTGGTCGCAGTCACACAGAAACACATTTGGAGGAGCCTAAGGCATTGAACATTCCAGCCAAAGATAGCGACCAATATTGTCCTCTCTACTCCATTCATATTACGTCTTCGATAGTTACACAAGATGATAGGCGGACATGGGAACACTTGTCGCATAAGCTTGCTCCAGCATGCATACATATGCACACAAACACTCCCAACCGAAAATGCCGGCCTCCTAGACTACCACTTGCAACATTACTTGTTTTACTCCCCTCCCCAAATCTCCCCAAGGCTGACGAGCTAATTCTGTCTGCTGCCTTGCCCTTTGACGATTCGTACTTACGTCTTTATCTACTGCACACTCTCGGTATCATCCCTTTCCCTTTATCATCAGCTTCTTCGCGGGCGCTTCTGCATTAGTAATGATGTGCTTGCTCCGCAACCACGGAAACCGAACGACTTCTCAGCCGCTGGGAACAACCACCCGTCTTTATCTTGCTGACCCCGGGACTCTGTTTTCTTTTGCAGGCTTCTGGAATCATCGGCTGCAGCTTAGCTGTAGGATACTAGTTACTCCTCACGCAATAGTGTTTCACACCCCGGTTAACTTCCACCACCACCACCCCACCGCTCGAACCTTCAACAACACCGCCACCAATGGAAACCTCACGACCGGACCGTATACATAGACGAATTAGCAATGGAGCTAACCGACGGCAAGGGCGAAGAACTGGCGAAGCCTGTGAGGATGATCGAACGGCGACTCGTCGGCCTCTGCCGGGAAGCGCGATAGCTCCGCCCATCATTACGGTGCGGGCAAATGTGGAACGGAATCGGTCACTCAACCATGTGCCCGAACCCTCCCCCCGAATGCCGCCCGAGGAAGCCAGGGCGCAGATTGTCAACCTAGAGAGTCAGATTGAAAGGCTACAGCTACAGCTGCTGGAAAATAGACTACATGAGAACCAGGAGGAGATACGCAGAAGCAGGATGAGGGCGGAGCTCGGACCGGATCCAACACGTCCCCCGCCACTGTTTAGTGATCGGAATTCCATGCCGCCTAGAGTTCCGGGTAGTGACGATGCTAGTTCAAGATCGGGAGGTGTGAGACTGTCTAGCAGTACGGCTGAGGGTACGAACGGAAGTGCTCATAACGAGGATAATGAAAGGATGCGTCGTTCTATTCGTCAGCGCCTTGGGGAGCTTGCGAGAGACCCACAAGTCGAACACGGCCCTCAGCCGCCCATGTTTACACCGCCGTTATCACCGTCTGCTACTCGGCCACCATCAAGGACGAGTCGTGCTTCGGTGGCCGATGAAAGCCCTTTCCGTCGAAGTATGTTTCGTCGCAGGAATTCGTTGGCGGATTCAACCACTGGTGACCCCTGGACAGAACGCAACTCTAGAGGATTGTGGAGGCTAGATGATAATGGCCATCAGGATGGCGACTCAGATCTAGAATCCCTCCACGGCTCAGAGCCAAGGAGACAATTGTTTGAAGCTCACAGGGCCGCGCATTACGCTAGATCACCACCAGAGGTGACTGCAGCAAATCCTGCGGCGGCGCGGGAGCGTTTCAGGGCGATATGGGGGGACATCGATACTGATGACTACGTATCCCCCATAACTTCACTGTAAGCCTTTCTCCTCCTTCACTCTACCCTATTCTAAAATCTCTCAGCTTCCAACGCTCCTGGGCCAACACCCTCAGCCCCGACCGCGGCCGCAACCCAGAAGGCGGTGGAGAGCGGCCAGTGCCCTCCACAGCTCTCGACCGCACCGCCGCGGAACTAGTCCGCTCCCAAGAACCCCCCGACTCGTCCGCACGAACACAATTGCAGCAGCTCCAGCTAGACCTATTCCGCGACGCCCTAGCCTCCAGCAATACCTCCCTCGGCTCCCGCAGAGAAGCCGCAAACCGCGTAGCCGCCGACCGTTTCCGTGCACGCCGCGATGCGCCCAGAGGCGACGAACCACCCTCCCCGGCCGCCACGGCCGCCACGGCCAGCAGCCTCGATACACAGAAAGGCCGGCCAGACCCAATGGAGCCGGAGGATATGAAGCTTGATTGCGAATGCAAGATCTGTTTCGGACAGATTGCGGATACGGTACTGTTGCCGTGCAGTCATTTGGTTATTTGTCGGTGGTGCGCGGACCAGATCGGTGCGAAGCCGAAGGATAAGTTTAGTAGGAGTGCTGCGCAGGTGCTATGTCCTATGTGTCGGGCTACCGTAAATGATAGGGTGAGTTATTCCCCGTAAACGTTGTGTTGGTGGTAGAGCTGATGAGGGTAGATCACGGTATTTCGTGGGTGAGGGTGTGGAGAGAAGGGGAGTTAGGATGGATAGGACGTTTTTATGTTGGTTTTTTGTATTGCTACTTATTTATGGATGGATTTCTGGGATCATTATGCGTCACTCGGCAGGATATATTAATACCTGAGTGCAAGGTGCCGGGGATTTCGAGGAAATAGAGGCGTGAAGTCGCATTGGGCATTCACTTGGGCCGTTTATTCCATCCCACTTAGGTTATTTGGAAAGTACATGTAGTTACTCACTAAGTAGGAAGCTGTTGAGGGTTTCAAATTCTCGGTAATCACGACAGCAAGGGGAGTTGATAAGATAGCTGAACCGACTTTGAGAAACTCGTGTAGTCCGACTTTTGTTCCGCTGAGCATGAGAATCTGAGGCTTTCATCCGAGTCGTGCCCACCCGGGAGTACTGTATTCAATGGCGCTGCAATACCCAGCATGTGGGTTTGTACCCCGCCGATCCGGACTGTACGATGGTGTATTAGCTCGGGGGGGGGTTATGCA
>Ga0307515_10008606_pt1 | contig 19864 bp, 11 predicted proteins | sample 17_EM_MG_FD_194513 | JGI IMG/M metagenome (GOLD analysis project Ga0307515, IMG submission 194513) | Populus trichocarpa ectomycorrhiza microbial communities from riparian zone in the Pacific Northwest, United States - 17_EM | ecosystem: Host-associated > Plants > Roots > Unclassified | place... | reverse complement strand
TATTTGAGATAATTTATGAAATTAGATTTTTTTTTAATTTTATTCTCATTTGAATTTTTAATTTATAAAATTTATTCCTTATTATTTTAATAAACTTAAAAAATATTAAAAATTTATTTTCCAACTCATTTTTCATGACATAGCCAAATAATGAAAATCGTTTTCCAACTTATTTTCTATGATATTACCAAACATCGAAAAATAATTAACTTTTCAGGAATCTATTTTTCTAGAGAACCACTTTCCAAAAAAAACTACTTTCCAGCAAACAAACGGGGCCTAAGATTATATTAATCTCTAGCTAGTACGGAAAGGCAGGGACTAACAGGTAAATTTAACCTACTAGGTAATTAGAAGCGTGGTATCAATTGTTTTTAAAGTGTTTTTTAATTAAAAAATATATTAGAATAATATTTTTTTTATTTTTTTAAAATTTATTTTTGATATCAGCGCATTAAAATGATCTGAAAATATTTTAAAAAAATTATTTTAAAACAAAAAAATTCAAATTTTTATAAAAAAGGTTGAATCTTAGCTCAAACTGACACTAAAAAATGTGCAAAATTCTAGATTGTTTGAGAGAAAATCTAGGGTTTTTTTCATTGCCAGCAGTTAAATATTTTTTTGAATAAATTTACTTCTTTTCCTCCTTGTAGGCAAATAATGAAGAAAGCACAATACGTCAATATATAGCTACTAGCTATGTAAGATGAATAAAAGGTGAGTTTCTTTTTCATTTTTTTTTTAAATCATAGTATTGAAAGTTGTATGATATATATATATATATATATATATATATATATATATATATATATATATATTATGATATTTTTTTTTTAAAAAAAAAAACCTCTAAATAAGCGCAGTGATATGTGAAATGATCACCTCTGGAGAATATATGCACTTATGAAATGGTTGGGCAGCCTTAGACACACACAAAAGTGTGTTTGAGAATCCCAAGGTGGTATGTCTTGTTATCTCTGCATGTTTTTCGTCACATCAAATTTGGTGTCTGCTTCTGCTTACGGAAAATCTTTCTTTTCTTCAACATATGTCTGCTTATAGTTTGGTGATTATTATTATTTTTAAAATTAATATAAATATCTGTGTCTTATGCGAATCTTAAATAATTTTACAAATTTTAAAATTAATAATTATATAAATATTGTAACCATAAAATTATTTGGTATTTATTTTATGAATATTAATGTGGCTTCTTATCTTTGAAAAAAAAATACATCCACTTTTTTTTTAAAATTCCAAAATAGTTTGATTTTTTTTTTTGAGATGGCAATATTATATCATTATAGAATAATATAAAATTAAAATTAAAATTTTTTATAATAATTAAAAAATTTAAATTGAACGGTTATTTAACACTGCATTGCATGTAAATACATGCAAGAGCTTTATCCATTGTGCACCTTTCTCTATAAAATTTCTTGTGATATACACAGTACTGCAATATAAAAAGCTTGCATACAGACAATAAATCCATAATGGTTCTTTGAGTGTAACATTAAATCATAAAATGTCATATCGGTTAAGTGGGACTTTCTGGCTATGATAATATTCTCTCTGTCTCTCGTTTTTTTAAGGTACTTGACACTGTTATTGCTTCTGTTTTCAAGTGTTTTTAAAGATGTTTTTTAAAATTATTTTTTATTGTAAAAAAATATTAAATTAATTTTTAAAATATTTTTATAATTTTAATATACTAATATTAAAAATATAAAAAATTTATTTAAAAATATATTGTACCACAATAAGAGAGAATGGTACTAAATGAAACTAAAAATGTGCACAGCAATATTCTACAAAATTCCAACATATATAAATGCAATAATAATCACTGAAATAGCATTCACTTTATAAAGTGTTAGGAAATTAATTTTTTTTAATATGAAATTAACACACATAATTATAAAATCTTCGATGATACTCGAGGTATTATTATAATTATACATGGAAAAAAAGTAGCTATATATAGCTTATTATATATGTGTGTGTGTGTTTTACTACTCACAGGACACCATTGATCTCGTACAATCCATTAGTTTTTTGAGTGCCCTCTCCTGCGAATGACTGGTGGTCTCATTAAGGATGCTTGTCGCTATCCAGCTTCAGTCCAAAGTGAATGTGTGGAAAATGTGCCCACTGAAAAACAAATATATATTCTATTAATGTTTTTTATTGGGTCCAGCTGACAAATGTTCTAAATTAACACTATTAAGGAATGATTTTGTTTTATTTGAAGGTGAATAGACGTTAATTCTTTAAGAAATTAGTTAGTGATAGTTAATGATAATAAAAATACATTTCTAGACATGTCTAATCAAATCTCAAATTCTAAAATAATAATTAATTAATTAATTAATTGTTTATCACAGGTCCAATGGCACAAAATCATGATTATATATAGTATATGAGATTCACTAATAAAATTCATTAATTTATTTAATGTATATAAGATACCCATCCAATTTCTTGATAAATAGATTATGCAAAATTATTGTATAAGATTACAATTACTCTATGGTAAATAGATGCAAAAATAATATTAGATTAACAGTAGTTTAATCCTCAAAAAATCTAATTACCATAAAAAAATACATTATATATATAGATTGCAATGTTATGATCTCCTAGCCCCATGCAGCATTTTAATTTTATGTTACTGAAGAAGGTTTGGATTTTAAGTAGGAGAAAACAGTTCCGAGTTTTAAGAGTACACAAAATGTTGCATTTAAATTATAAGGCACTCTACTAGACTCATCCATAAAAAAATAGTATTAATTAACATATAAATTAATTTAAAAATATTTCTTGATCATCAAATTAAAAAAGTATTATACATTTATACTAGAAGTTGCTATATTTTAGCACCCAAACAATTGACAAGACACTGTTTATGTTTATATATTGGAAAAAAAAACCCTACATTGTCTATTTTTTATTTTTTACATATATCTTGCAAAACAATGATCTAATGAAAATTCAAGAATTCATATATCACTTTATATATTTTTTAAATACCAATGGGATTGTGTTATATTTTTTTGGGTAATATAAAGATTTTTTTCTTACCTACTAAAATTAATTTTCCTAAAATCATATTATTCTATATTTTTAGATTATGTTCTATTATATTCCACTATTAATGATATATAAATACATTTTAAAATGATCTCAACTTGTTTTATTAATGGATGAATATTAACTCGAATTTGATCTGACTTGGGTGTAATTAAATGGATCTAATACATATTTTTTATGATCTAAATCCGATACAAGTGGTGTCTAGAGTAAGAATTTTATTATTTTATTTTAGCTTTGTTCTTGTCTAATTTAAATTAATTTTAAACTTTAAATAAAATTTTATTAAGATTATTTGATTTAGTTCTTTTCAATAGTGAGATATTTTGATTTTTTTTAAAAAAAATTGACATATGAAATATAATCATAACATATTTATACTAGACATGTGGTGGTAGAATTTCATTTAACAGCAAAACATTGAATGCGGGCACTATTTTGTTCAAAGATAAATAGAATAATAAATTCCATGGATATCCGAATCCGATCCACACCAATTAGGATCCAGATCTACAAGTGAAAAACTGAATTGGAATACATAAAAATACAATCCATATATTAAGCAAGTCAGTCAGATCCAAATCTAACCAGTTCACATCCCTAATCTCAGTTCTTTTTAGTCATGATAGTACACTATCCTATATGTTATTTTAATATTAGTAACAATAATTCTAAAAAATAATATTAGCATTGTACAAAAAAAGTTATGCAACTCACTATTTATTTTAATCTGTATATATCCAACGTGCACAGCTCAACATCCATCCGTTTCTTCCATCTTTCTAATAGATCTCGGATTCAAATATCTTTTTTTAATAATAATAAAAAGAAAACACAATATTTATATCTAACTCCTCCTAAAAATTCAAGCCCTGGCAACATGTCTCTTTTTATTGTTTCCAATTAATTTGCTATAAAGAAAAAACAAAATAAATGCAAGGCACAAACTCACATTTTTTGCTGCCGTGCTGAAAGCTTCCCTATGGCTGATGTCAGGATTACAAGCCTTAATCCTTTGAATTTCCTCCCTGCAAAGTGATTTTACAAGAGTATATATTTTACACAGTTTTAAATAAAGGCTTAAGATCAACTCTTACTGGGAGGGGATGATGTTCATCAAAAATAGAAAATGTCAACATACTTGATGAACCGGTTATATGCAGAAGGAACACGTTGTCTCTTCTCAGGGGCTGCTTTTGTTGACAATTGATAGGGAAATAATTAGTTCCTAAACATATATAATTAATTATATACATCAATAATTGCTATTATTTTCTGTTTTATCCCGACTATATATTTAAAAATATTTAATTAATTATTATTTTTTCAAATTATACACACTAGGATTGCATCCACTGATTAGAATTGACTGATTATTAACCCTAAAATAACCATAGGATATATATAATGACCATGAGTCTGTTACATTCCACCTGCAAATCCAGTGCCCAAATTCCATGTTGTCAAAACCATAGCTAATTTCTTAGGTCGAATAGGCAAATATATAATTAAGCATGGTACAATCCTTCATAAAGTGCTGTCCATAACTAGGTCATTGCAATTTTCTTAATAAGCAAGTACAACATGCATATGCCAATGTCAATAGTGTGACTATATGTTGGTTCAACCAAATAAAGTACGAACTTAAAGACATGTATATATATTTCTCAATTTCTCTCGAATGCTTCATTAATAATCATAAAAGAAATCAATACATATGGTTATAGGGCTTCAAAAATGTCTCACCATATGTTATAGGGCAATGTTTCTCATTTAATAGTCAGTTCCATTTCTCACGAAATGTCAACACTCTTGAATGGGCTATGATATAAAAGAATATCATCATTCTTGAACGTGGTTGATGGGGTATCTATTTAATTTGTTAGTTTATATGGTTATAATTTGAAAAAAATAAATTTTAATTTTTTTTTATGAATTATAACTTTTTTAATTAAAAGAGAATTTTCAATGATACTCGTACAAAACTATATACTTTTAAATATATAATTGATGCAAAACATAGATTATGCCACACCAGATTATATAAATAAACAAAAAGTTATTATTTTTGGAGTCACTTTCTCATCAACATTTCCAAGTCCGTTCATACCTTAACCCTATGTATGTTGTTTGGAAGCATTTAACCACTTGTATCAACCACGTACTAATTAAGGCATTACTTATCTACCTACACATTCGTATAGGTAGTACGTCCACTAGTAAACTACATTACACAACCAATAAACTATGGCAAATGACATTAAGTTTCGAGTAAAAATAAAAACGAGAAGAACACGCATACATCCACCTGTGTGTGTGAGAGGGAGAAAGAGAAACTCACGGCGGATGGGGGACATTCTTGGTGGTTCATGCTCGGCAGACTTAAAAGCAGTGACCTTGTTAGGTTTGGAAGATGACCCACTGTCCTTGTTCAAATCTTCAGAGTTTATAAGGTGCAGTTTCTGTGATTTTGAACAAATAAATTAGTGCACCAAGAAACATTTTCTTACCAAGAAAGAAAGAAAAAAGGAAATAGTAAGCCTGAATATATCACAATAGCGTAGCTTGGAAAACAGATTTGTAAGTTTTAATTAAGAATATATACAGCCAAAAGTTACACACAAATACAGGAAAAAAAAAAGAACAATAATTGTCTTATATTACCTTTCCTTTGGGAAATGTTATAAATAATCAATTTAAAATAATGTTTGGAATCTTGTTCACTGAAAAACTTGTATCCTCTTGTTCTCTAAAATTTTCCTTATATAAATATATTATTGCCCAGCATATAAAGAGTATACAGTTAACCATAAGAATGTCCATGAAAAGAAAGTCAAAAGAATCTGAAATGATACTCACCTGGGCATCTTGAAGAGGTAGTGTTTGTAAGGAAGCTCCCATGTTCACAGACAGCAAATTGCCACAATGCCCACATCTAACTGTCACAATATTGAGCAAGCTGCTGCTTGGAACACTAACCTGCCAGGAAGAATTGTATAACTTGAAAGGAATATTGTCTTATATTTTTGTGTAAATCCACACCCCCCCCCCCAACACACGCACACGCACACGCACACGCACAAGAAATCACTTGGATAGATCCAAATGTATATATAATTTGCTTAAGATTTTGACAGAACCCTAGCTAGCATCCAAATTAACTGAAGCTTAGGGCTAGGTTTTGTTAGTTTGTGATTTGAGGTTTTAAGTTAATTATGCCCACATTTTTTAAAACTAGCTGGACCATTATTGTATTAATGATCTATAAATCTAGCATGACATGAATTGATGATAGCAACATTGCAGATACTTCAACTTTATTAATTTGAGAGCTCTGCAAAAGGTAATTATAAACGACATCTATAGAACTTCATATCTAGTCTTGAAATCAATAAAGTAATTTTTTTGAAAAGTTGAAGTCTCTCATGCAACTTATATATCTCATGAGAAACAAACAAAAAAAGGGTTCTCTGATCTGCCATAAAAGAAATATAGGAGTTAGGACATAAGAAGGGACAAGGAGGAGAAGCAAAGGTATAGGTTGAAATTTGAAGTGGAACTATTTATAGAAAGTAAGAGAAGACAAGAAATGTGGGGGTGTATGTGAGAGATGTGAGAGATAGAAGGCGGAGCGAGGAGAAGCTGGAGGGAGTGATGAAGCAAAGCAATGTTTTCTCTGCAAGAGATCAGTGTATCATTTTTCATTATTTTAGGGCTATTTAAGGGGCTCGGAGATGCTTGAGTGATTCTTTTTTCTATGTTGGGATCGAAGGCACTTGTACTCAGTTACCACTGATTTCTCAGACACCTCACATGGGTAATAACTATAGAGACCCTTAATTTAAATGCCTCCATTCTCTTCTCTCTCTCTCTCTCTTTCCCCCCTTCAATATTTCCTTCCTTTCGGTGCTATACTGACTTTTTTGCCTGACACAGAAGCAAGGTGATAAAAAACAAAAAATAGCCAACACAAAGAGATTGAGAGAGAAGGAGAGGAGATTGAAAAGGACTTGACTTGAAGGGAAACCATAAAGAACATGAGCAGTAAATTAAATACAGCTATCAAAGATGGCAAACAATAAAGATATAGGAATGATTTTTACTGAAATTTGAGTATAGTGCTTTGGATCTTCATTTCTTAAAAAAGAGATTGGGAAGAGTAAGAGAGAGAGAGAGTATTATAGGAGAATGCACTTCAAAAGGGGGTTTTAGCAGAGGCATGCTATGATGAAAGGGTTTGAAAAAGAGAGTAAAAGCATTTATTTGGGCTATGGTTTCGCTTGGCCATTATGATGCTCTTCGCCAGCTCTCCACAAACTCTCTAGTAGGAACCAAGAAAAGCAGTCACTTTTGTGCTTACAGGATACACAATCCTGAAAATATGCAACATAACTAATATTTGAGATCGAAGAGATAATTTCAGTTCCTTAGTATGCAGCAACAGAAGCACCCACCCACCTTCAAGATAGCGAGATCTTGAACAATATTTAACCAGTTCACCCCCTAGAAATAATGTCTAATGATAAAAGGTAATATAGATTAGTAGATGGAAAGCCATGGCTAGAAATAGTTGTCAGGCTCCATTAATTAATTCATGAGCAGTAGATTAGCAGCATGAAAATTAGAAACTTTCTAAAGTTTCTGCAAGGGAAAAAGCTTCTTTTGGAGTACTGGCAACATTACCTGTCAAGTAAGAACCCTAAAACCTACCTGTAGCCCTAGTAAAAAGACCTTGGGATTTCTTTTCTTAAACTTGTTGAAATGTTACTTTCCTAGCTTTTTCTTTTTCTTCTTATTTGATAGATCACCAAGGGCTTTAAATCAAATGGGTTTCGATGAATTCTCTTGTCTTCTTCAACTACCGAGTTTTCAAAATCATAAGTCTGAAAAAGGCTTTTAAATGTTTCACATGTTTCAAGACACCAGAAATGATTTTTGCAGGCTTTGGTGGCCAAACCGAGATAGAATTTTTCATAAAATATGACACGAGAGAGAATTGCTAGCCATTTCAAAGTAAAACCAAGAAAAGTCTTCGACCAATGATGGTTCAAAGAAAATCATTCCAAGAAAAGGACTTCTTTGTATTTCAAATAAAAGATTGGATTTACAGTTATACATTATTATTCTATTAACCACATGTTTCTATATTCTCAGCACCAGTCTTTTCAGCTGAACCCCTCTTATTTCCCATCTATATTAACCTACAAAACCAAAAAACATTCACCAACAAGAGCTTAGCTGATGATGGAACATGATGCTGTCATGACCAATTCAGCTCTGAAGACATATCATCATGAGGCAAACTCCTCAGTGATGCTACTAGCTAGGTCATAAGAGAGAGAGAGAGAGAGAGAGAGAAGATATCCGATACAACATACACACACATGGAGAAAGAGAAAAGGAGAGAAGGGAAAGGAGGAGAATTGAGTAGTGCTGTACCGCTAAAATGGTGTTGCAGAAATTGCAGTGAACATAACAAACACGTTCAGATACCACGTCCAGAGCCATCTTTTTTAGTGCTAATTAATAAAACTGTGGATTTGAGTACAGATCAAGGGAGAGAATAGAATTCCTTAACAAGAGAAAAGTGAAGACTAAGCAGAGGTACTACGTAGCATATATCTATATATCTACACACACAGATCAAGAATTAAAGAAAAAAGGGTAAACAAAAAACAAAGAAAGAGAAAGAGAATTAATTAAAAGAAGATCAGGAAAAGACTAACTAGGTAGCAGGGTAGAGTAAGCAAGTAATAATGGAGAGAGAAGAAAACAAGGAATTCACAAGTGTACAAAAAAATGTGAAAGATGAGAAGATGGGATGGGACTAGAGTACTGGTCGGGCAAATTTAAAAACCAGAAATGGTATGGTATAGTATGTAGGTGGGGGTTGAGAGTGGTTTCCTAATGTTTTTGTAGTGCACAGTGACGATATTTTTAGGGGAAAAAGGTTAGAGAGTTACGGATTTATGGAGAGACAATGAAGAAGAATATGATATGGGTGGGGTTATGATTGAGTGGGTGGGAGTCATGCATCCATTTCTCTAACCATCTCTTCTCTTTCTGTAGCGGACGATGAGAGGGATCTTGAGATATTAATTCTCTTTGGAATGTTTAGGGAAGAGAGCAAAGATACAGAGATAGATCCATGGATAAGAGTTGAATGACTTTATGAGAATAAGTGATCAGAGGTAATTTTTTTTAGTTTATTATAACTTAGTACCTGTAGTTTATTAAAACTAATTAATTAGTCCTAAAAACCTTTTCATAAACTTTTTGGTATAATTATTTTAGATAAGACTATCGGCTGTAATGTAGTTAAGGAGTTAATATTAATGATTAGTGGTTAGCGCAGTAGGAGAGTCGTATTACCATGATCAATTGAATTGATCACCGATAATTATAAAAAAAACCCTTCTAATATTTTATTTGATTGTATTTTTACTCTTTTGCTCTAATTTTAAAAAATATATTTTATATCTTGAATTTTATAAAGGATCTAGCGAAGCAATTTCCTATGTTTTTGTTTAGGGGCTTTTGGGGAGAATGAAAGGGTTAAAAACAATCGATGAAGGTTCTACCCAAACTAGCTAGTTCTCACAAATTCACAATGGTTAAAAACAACAACGTAAATTCAACTAGAATTGATGCAATTGCAACAATATAACCAAGAGTTTTGTTTATATTCCTATAGTCGGCAGTAATCATGTGTGGTGTGTGTATATAGATTTATATTGATTATAGAACCTAAATTGTACATCACCTACAAGGTGATATAAAATTGTCCTTTGCTAATTTAAGGTTTCAACAACAGTTTGCAACTTGATCCAAAATTTTTTTTGTCTTGAAGAACCAAAGTTATATGCAATTGATCACCCCAAGTTCCTCAACCCTATACTTATAACATAACATGAATGAGAAGTATAAATTGCAATGAAAATCATAATGAAATTTATCGTGTTTTAAAGAGTTTGGAATTTTAATCAAGAACTTAGTATTGGAATCACTCAATCACATAAAAAGAGAAAAAAAAGGCACACAATATGCGGTAATATTAGATAAAAATTCATCAATCCTAAAATATTGCTAACAGTTGGTTTATATAGTAGAAAACTAATCATAATTTGACTTAATGGACCAAACATGAAAAATAGGGCTTAACATATTAAAAGCTAAAAATAATAAAATAAAACCTAACTCAAATAGCCCTTAAATGTTGCAAGCCTTATAATAAACTAACAAAAAATAAATAAATAATAGCCCAACTAATTAAAATAAGTTCAAAGTCGAATTTTATAATTTGCTGGTAGAATTGAAGCCCAATTTGAAATGAATGGTTCTCTCTTTTCTTGATGAATTAGAAGGTCTACCATATGTCACTAGAAATGTATGGATATCTAATTTCCAATTAAACTAGAATTGCCTCAAAATTCATCATGTAGATCTAATTATGGCCAAAATAGTAGTTAAAGGTCAATATTGGCATATTTGAATCTTCTTATTCCAATCTTTCTGTAATGTGTGGAAAATCCCATACAAGCCCTTCTTGAACATGAATCAAATTAATCAAGGCTTGTTCTTCATTCTTTGATGTCCTCTCGAAGTCCACTTTAGCTCATGTATCATGAAGAAGTCCATTCATTGAATCCTTGGATCTCTTTGCTTCAAGTCTCGTGACTGGACCCAATAGAACTTATAATGGATCTTTTAGGATTGAAGCTAGGATCACATCATTCCTTCTCTCCTCAAAAGGATTTGCTCTTAAATCATCACCTGTATATATATATAAAAAAAAGAGTAGGTATATTAAATGTAACACTAATACCATACTTACCTGGTAATTCCACTTTGTAAGCATGCATTGATCTTTTCAAGAATTTGGAAGGATTCGTCTGCTCTCGACATCAACTTAGATCTTATTTGAGTAGGAAATCTTTTTTTCCTCATATATACCCAAACTCAATCTCTTGGTTCAAATACCATTTTTTTTCATTCCCATATTGGCCTTATATGCTTATTTCATTCATGTTTTCAATATGTTGTCGTATATTGATAATCAAATCTTTGATAACCTATGCTTTTTTGCGAGACAATGCATTTGCAATGATGTTTTCCTCACCTTACTCGTACTTAATGACATATAAGAACACCTCAATAAACTCAATCCACTTGAAATTTCGCTTATTCAACTTACCTTGGCTCCTTAAGTGTTTTAAAGATTGATAGTCTGCATGTATCATAAACTTCTTAGGTCAAAGATAATGTTGTCAAGTCTACAAGGTCCTCACCAATGCACACAACTATTTATCACATATTAGATAATTAAGAGTTGTTTCATTAAACTTCTTATTGAAATAGAATAATTCTCAATCCGACCGTTGGATCGGGTTGAAATTTTACGTGGAGTCTCATGACATGTTTTCCTACCTTGGGTTAAAATGTTAGGTCAATCGAAGTCAGGAAGGCAACGCAATATTGGTCAACAGAGGTGTACAAATTTTGTTATTTAATTTATTTTGACTTGTAGACTTTCTATTTGGTTAGGATTCTTTTCTTACAAGAATATGGCAGCTGGTTTTGAGAATTTTCTAGTCTTGCAAGGATATTTAATAGGCAACAACATAATTTCCATGTATGATATGTACTCCGTATTACTGTGGAATCTTTATGGTGTATGAAAACAATTATTCTATCCTTATTATAGTAGGAATCTATCATTAAATAAGTTTTCAAGTCAGCTAAGGATATTTTGCAAACAAGGAAACTAAAAAGGAGACAATTCAGATTAATAAAACTCTTATTTGCCGCACTTTTTGTGTGTGTTGGTGAGATACTCTCCCTTCCTTAGTTTTCTAAAGAACTAAAACGACTTATCGAAGAACAACTGACTTCATGGCGTCATCCTTATACTTCTTATTCGCGAATTAATATTTGTTGGGTGGGGATTTCCATTTTCAATAGTGCTGGTACCTAGATACAAGTTATCTTTGTGTCACACTCATATCAAACCTGATTTACTTGGCTTTTCGGGAATTTGATGTCTTTGAGTGTGGATTGCGTGACCATGTGATCACGAAGTTCTTATAATTTGGTATTAGAGCTTGGCTCCATTAATCAAGTTATATCCTTTTATTTCTTGTATTTTTGTTTTTACCTTCCGCATTAATTTTTCTTTGTGTTGTCTTTGTTTCAAGTTTGATCTTGTTTCAAATTATTTTTGGTCAGATTGTCTCTTCCTACGGTATTCTTGATTAGTTACGTTGAATTGAGTCTTTTAGGATTAAAAAAGGGTGTCATATTATTCTTTCTTTCCAGAATTTCTTTTTAGAGTAAAAAAACAAAAAAAAATGTTATTTACGACAAAGGGGTTTGTTTCGCTTCTGTTTTGCGTCCACTTATCAAACCATATTGTAATTATGTAAAAATTGATACCTAGTTATTAGGATGAAATTGCACAATATATCACTTTTCAACTCATTTGGACATCGTTTGGTTTAGGTTCTAAATTCAGGTTTTAAAGGGGCTTATTCACGTCAGTTTCGCATTCATATATCAAATCAATTCGAAATTAAATCAAACTTGACATTCTTGTTTTTTGGTGTGAATTTGGTCTAAATATCAAATTTCAAACCATTTGGAAGTCGTTTGGTTTAGGTTCCTTTTTTGGGTCTAAAGGGGTTTGTTACGTTTGTCAATTGAAAGTCGATATAATTTTGGGTTAGTTTTAGTCCTCAGTGTCTTCTTACTTTCTTTATTGTCATTAGCTTTCGTTTTAGGTTCTGATATAAAAAAAAAATGCAAAGAGAGTATTACAATCAGGATTTCATGTATTCTAATGAGATTTTAAGCAAAAGAAAAAAGAGGATTCAAAAGGAGAGGTGGTATCAAAAGGAGAGAAATAAAGAGAATAGTGTTCTCAAAAAAGAAACTAAGGGTCTATCCTATATTCTAAGGGAGATGCAACAAGAACTTAATGTGTTAACGACATTATTCCATGCCCAGCAAGCTTTAGAAAGAGAGGAGCAAAAACGCCGCAATAATGATAGATGAAAGAGAAGGGCTTCTACCTTCATCCAAAGTTATTGGCGACGATTGTTGGCTAGAAAAGAACTTTAAAGGCTTCAAAAAAAGGCTAAAAATTTGTCCCTTATCCCTGTTAATGATTTAAGGATGAATCATCTTGAAGAGAGAGGGAATGATACAATCCGGGCAACAAAAAAACAATCAGATTCAGATTTTGACGTAAAATACGCAACTGTTCAGTTTTATGAAAACAATCATAATTCTCAATTAGACCGTTGGATTGGGCTGAAAGTTTACGTGGAGTCTCCTGACATGTTTTCCTACCTTGGGTTAAAATATCAGGTCAATCCAAGTTCAAAAAAGCATCACAATACTTGGTCAACAGAGGTTGTATGAATTTTGTTATTTACTTTCTTTTGACTTGTGGACTTCCTATTTGGCTAGGATTCTTTTCCTATAAGGATGTGACAGTTAGTTTTGAGAATTTTCTAGTCTTGTAAGGATATTTAATATGTAACAACATAGTTTCCATGTGTGATATAGACTCCGTATTAATGTGAAATCCTTATAGTGCTTGGAAACAATTATTCTATCCTTATTATAGTAGGAATCTATCATTAAATAAGTTTTCAAGTCAGCTAAGGATACTTTGCAAACAAGAAAACTTGGGTGGGGGTTTCTGTATCCAATAGTGCTGGTGCCTAAATATAAGTTATCTTTGTGTCAAACTCCTATCAAACCTAATTTACTTGACTTTCCGGGAATTTGGTGTCTTTGCGTGTGGGCTGCGTGATCATGAGGTTCGCTTCATTATGGGTTGTTTTTTCTACATTAAAATTGCTCTAATACCTACACCCGAGGCATCACACTTGATCTCAATTTTTTTTATAAAGTCAAGTAATATAAGCAATGGTGCCAAAATCAACCTTTCTTTTAACAAGTTAAAAGCATTTTCATTATCATCATCCCATTTAAATCCTACCGTTTTCCTTACAACTTCATTCAATGGTGTAACTAGAGTACTGAAATCTTTGACAAATCTTCTATAAAAACTAGCTAAACCATGAAAACATCTTATCTTACTTATCATCCTCGGTGCAAGCCATTATTGAATAGGCTTGATTTTTACCTTATCCATCTCAATTTGTTTTTTGCACTAACAACACAACCTAAGAATAAAATTATTTCCACGCAAAAATTACATTTTTTTAGATTAGCATATAATCTATATTTTCTAAATATTTCAAGAACCTATCTTGAAGGATTAATATGCTCATCTAGTCCTTTGTTATAAATCAAGATATCGTTAAAATAGACAACAAATTTTTTTCCAATGAAAGATCTCAACACATGATTCATTAACCTCATATATGTACTAGGGGCATTAGTCAAACCGAAAGGCATTACTAACCATTCATATAATTCATATTTAGTTTTGAATGTTGTCTTTCATTCATCTACTTCTTTCATTCTAATTTGATGATAACTACAATTTCAAACCAATTTTTGAAAACACAAAAGAACCATACAACTTATCAAGCATATTATCTAATCTAAAGATAAGATGTCTATACTTTACTGTAATTTTGATAGTGGCTCTATAATCAATGCAAATATGACGAGTATTGTCCTTTTTAAGCACAAATAACACTGGAATTGTACAAGAGCTCATACTTTCTTGAATGCTAATCTTAAGAAGTGTACCTTTTTGCATGGAGAAAATTGTGTTTCTTGGCTATGTCGTAACAACGCAAGGTATCGAGATGGATGAGGAGAAAGTTAAGGCCATGCAAGATTGGCCTACACCAAAATCGGTAAGTGAGGTAATGAGTTTTCATGGACTTGCTAGTTTTTATAGAAGGTTTGTGAAGGATTTTAGTACTATTGCTGCTACTTTAACTGAAATTATGAAAAAGTCTGTTAGATTTAAATGGAATGATAAACAGGATAAGGCTTTTAATTTGTTGAAAGATAAAATTTCTTCGACGCATGTTTTAGCTTTGCCAGACTTTACAAAAGCTTTTAGAGTTGAATGTGATGCGTCAGGTATTGGTATTGGAGCTGTGTTAATGCAAGATAAGAGGCCCATTGCGTATTTCAGCGAAAAACTTAATGGGGCACCCTTGAATTACCCTACGTATGACAAGGAGCTCTATACCTTATTAAGGACTTTAGAGACGTGGCAACATTCCCTATGGCCCAAGGAGTTTGTAATACACTCTGATCATGAATCATTGAAGCACTTGAAAGGGCAAGGTAAGTTGAGTAGGAGACATGCCAAATGGGTTGAATTTATTGAAACCTTTCCGTATATGATCAAGTATAAGTAATGAAAAGAAAATATTGTGGCTAATGCACTTTCGTGCAGGTATATTCTTTTATCTACTTTGGATGTTAGACTTATAAGATTTGAACACATAAAAGAACTGTACAAGAATGATAGTCATTTTACTAATGTTTACATTGTTTGCGAAACTTTGGCTTTTGGGAAGTTCTATTGACTTGATGGATATTTGTTTAAAGAGAGTCGTTTGTGTGTTCCATCAAGTTCTATGCGTGAATTGCTTGTACCTGAAGCACATGCAAGCATGTTAATAGGGCATTTTGGTGTTGTTAAAACTTTGGTTGTGTTGCATGAACATTTTTATTGGCCTAAAATGAAAAAAGATGTGCAACGTATATGTGATAAATGCATACCTTGTAGGAAAGCAAAGTCTAGGACTCAACCACATGGCTTGTATACCCCTTTGCCTGTACCAACGAAACAATGGGTAGACATTTCGATGGACTTCATCTTAGGTTTACCTAGGTCAAAACAGGGTAGAGATTCAATCTTTGTAGTTGTTGATAGGTTTTCAAAGAAGACACACTTCATTCCATATCATAAAACCAATGATGCAACTAATATTAACATGCTACATACCTTGTTTTGGATGTGACATCGAGTGTGAAATATATTTTCCCGTTGCTGATCTACATCATCTTCTTTGATTTGCATGTTCAGCGCACGCCTTATAACCAAGGCCTCCCCCTAAACGGGATATGTGATCTCTTCATCACTACAATCCACCAACGGTGGTATCTCTTCACTTTCAGATTTGTCACTTTCAAATTCAACATCCCCATTGTCTATTGTAAGCATAACTCTTCGGTTTGGATACTGAGATGCAATGTGCCCCTTCCCTAAACACTTAAAGCATTTAATATCTCTATCACGAGTAGGTTGCGATTCAGATTTACCTTTCCCATCCGTATGAGTATCCTTTTTGGTCTTAGGTGGTTCGGACTTCGCATACGGCTTTAGTTGGACAGCCCCCTCTCTCTTCAAATTTGGCCTCCATGTTGAGGAAGATGAAGCCGAATTGGTCTGAAAACATGTACTGCCCCTTCTCTTTATTTGCATCCACCGTCGTTGCCATATGGACCATGTCCTCCAATTCCACACAATGTTGTAATTCTACAACATTCACAATGTCCCTAATCAGCCCATTTATAAATCTAGCCATAGTAGCTTCCCGTTCCTCAATCACATTGGCCCGAATCATGGCGATCTCCATCTCCTTGAAATACTCATCCACGGACCTAGAATCCTGATTCAAACCCTGCAATTTCAGATACAAATCTCTATAATAGTGCTTAGGCACAAATCGCCTTCTCATCAACACTTTCATCTCCTCCCACGACGCTACCGGCCTCTCTCCACTCCTCCTTCTACTAATCACATTCTGATCCCACCAAATCAGTGCATAATTAGTGAATTCGATGACTACCAATTTCACTTTCTTCGCCTCTGAATAGTAAGGCAATAAAAAATCCAATCCACCTTTTTCTCCTACTCCAAATATTCCTCGGTATCGTTTTAACCTTGAAAAGAAGGTATTTTCAGTTTGATAGCATCCAAATCACCATCTAAATCAGCATGTCCCCCTACGAAAATTTTCTCTTTGGCCAAATTGGCCCCTACTTCTATTCCAAAAATCTCTTTGGTTTCTAGGCTGCCGAAAACCTTCCCGATGGCCTATGGCCTCATCCTCAAAACCAATATCACCAACGGCCTCCTCAAAATCAGCCCACCTTGGCCTTTCAGCCCTATTGCCACTGTTTGATTTCGGTTCAGCCCCAACCTTTCTCACGTCTTGGGTACATGATCCAGCCACATTTCCATGTTTCTCCACCCTATCAAATCTGTCACACACGTTCCCCATCACAAAATTCATCCTCTCCATCATTTGCGTCATGGCTTGCATTTGGAACTTAATTTCTCCCTCAGGATGGGGTGGTGTGTTGTTTTTCACACAAACTAAAGCTTTTCACAAATTAATAATCATACCCTTTTTAGGAACAAGATCTGGCCAACTTCTTTACTTAATTAGAAGAATAAATTGCTGACTTTCTACCCTTGTAGCATTAGGGAAAAACACAAGCCTAACAAGGATGGTATGGGGCCGGACACATCAGCCCCTTGTTCCACATGAATTGGGCTCTTCTTGGACCTGAATTAGATGAATTAAAGGCTGTCCTTCATGCTCCTTAAATCAGAGCTTGTGATGCGAACCTCGGGATCACGTGGTCACGCAACCCACATGTAAAGATAGCAATTCCTGGAAAGCCAAGTAAATTAGGTTTGATAGGAGTGTGACAGAAAGATAACTTGTACCTAGGCACCAGCACTATTGGAAACGGAAAACCCGCACCCAACAAATATTGATTCGCGAACGAGAAGTATAAGGATGACGCCACAAAGACTGTTGTTCTTCGATAAGTTGTTTTTTCAGTTTTTTAGAGAACCATGGAAGGGAGATTATCTCACCAACACACACACACACACACAAAGTACGACAAACAAGAATTTTTATTAATCTGAATTGTCGAACTTACATGTCTGGTTATGCCTTTATTTACACTCACTCTAGAGTTAAATAAACCCTAATGGACCCCTCTTAGGTGAACTTATATGAAACCCACTTACAATTTATCCAAATAATAATAATAACCCAAAGACTAAGAAGAAAATAATACAAATAATACAAATCCGAAAATTACCATCCTAAATGATGCGGATCTCGTGATTACTTGGTCACGCAACCCACATGCAAAGACACCAATTCCTGGAAAATCATGTAAATCAGGTTTGATAGGAGTGTGACACAAAGATAACTTGTATCTAGGCACCAGCACTATTGGAAACGGAAAACCCCCACCCAATGAATATTGATTCGGGAACGAGATGTATAGGGATGACGCCACGAAGCCAGTTGTTCTTCGATAAGTCGTTTTCAGTTCTTTAGAGAACCATGGAAGGGAGATTATCTCACCAACACACACACACACACACACAAAGTGCGACAAACAAGAATTTTTATTAATCTGAATTGTCGAATTTACATGTCTGGCTATGCCTTTATTTAAACTCACTCTAGAGTTAAATAAACCCTAATGGACCCCTCTTAGGTGAACTTATATGAAACCCACTTACAATTGATCCAAATAACTAATAATAACCCAAAGACTAAGAAGAAAATAATAAAAATAATACAAATCCGAAAATTACCATCCTAATTATGCTAGAATCAGATTTGTCACCATTAAGAAGTCCCAAATAGACTAGGAAATCTGATCTAAAGGTAGAATTTATTCTGAAGTCTTCTTTCCTTTTTGTAGCTAGGATGAATAAGGAATCCTTGTAAGAAAAGGAATATGAAATAATTATGAATCCTTGCCACACTTGGAAACTATGTTGCAGCCCGTTAAAGATCCTTGGAGAATTAGGAGATTTTCAAAATAAGCTACCACATCCTTTTAGGAAACGAATTCTAGCCAAATAGGAAGTCCACAAGTCAAAAGGAAGTAAAAAACAAAATTCGTACAGTCTCTGTTGACCCGTATTGCGTTGCGTTCCCAAACTCCGATTGATCTAAAATTTGAACCCAAGGTAGGAAAACATGTCACAAGACTCCATGTATAATTTCAGCCTGATCCAATGGTCGGATTGAGAATTATGTTTGTCGCCGTAAAACTGGATGGTTGCACATTTTACATCAAAATCCGAATTTGACCTTGTCTGGATCGTATCATTCCCTCTCTCTTCAAGATGATTCGTCCTCAAATCACCAACAAGTTGAATGCACAATTCCTTAGCCTCGTTTTGAAGCCTTTGGAGATTTTTTCTTGCCAACAATCATCGCCAACAACTTTGGATGAAAGTAGCAGCCGTTCTATTTCGTATATCATCATTGCAGCGTATTTTCTCCTCTCTTTCTGAAGTTGCTGGGCATTGACTGTTGTCGTTAACACATCAAGTTCTTGCTTCATCTCCCCTAGATTACGGGATAGACTCTTGGATTCATTTTTTAGAACACTAATCTCTTTATTTCTCTCTCTTTGATACCACCTCTCCTTTTGAATCCTCATTTTCTTTTGCCATAACACCTCATCAAAATACATGAAATCCCTTCGGTTTCTATGCTGTTGAAAACCTTGCCGATGGCCTATGGTTTCATCCTTAAAACCACCATCACCAATATCATCAACGTCCTCCTTAAAATCTGCATAATCAAACCACCATTGTTTGATTTCGGTTCAGGCCCAACCTTTCTCATGTCTTGGCTACATGTTCCAGCCATGTTACCATGTATTTCCACCTTCTCAAGTTTGTCACACACGTTCCTCATCATGAAATTCCTTCTTTCTATCATCTTCGTCATGGCTTGCATTTGGAATTTAAGTTCTACATCGTGAGGGGGTG